>OMLO01000010.1_pt1 | contig 58573 bp, 30 predicted proteins | sample 1674811 | NCBI WGS metagenome assembly OMLO01 (sample SAMN06265003, study PRJEB25207) | coral metagenome | isolation source: Coral host | place: Mexico:La Bocana,Puerto Morelos, Mexico | collected 2008-11-13
ACTGGTGTGACAATAAGCACAAAGGTGCTTACTGGTGTGACAATAAGCACAAAGGTGCTCACTGGTGTGACAATAAGCGCAAGAGTGCTCACTGGTGTGACAATAAGCACAAGGGTGCTCACTGGTGTGACAAATAAGGGTGTTACTGGAGTGCTGTTAAGAACGAGGGTGTTGCTGATGTGATAGACATAACATAAGGGTTGTCATTCACTGGTGTTATAACTGCCGCAGTGAATAGAGATGTCCGGCCTCTCGCACTCCAGGCTCTAGTCACTTTCAATTACTGTGGACCTAAAAACCTTCTTAGTCTTTGGATGAAGCCTGAGAGTATCACCATTCAACTGGAAGCTTGCGGGGAGAATTTTAGGTGTAATGATTGTTTTTGCAACATTTTGATTCTAATAGTGGCAATTGACTGAGACCATGAAGGGATAAATACTAGCCTCATAAAGCTCTATCCCGCCCATAATACTTCAACTAAGAAAAAAAAAACTGATTGGTGTACCGTTTAATGGAGTACGGAACTTCAGTTTGAAAGTGAAAAATCGACTTGCAGGAAGGCTTTCTCGGTGGATTAACCTCACTTATTTTGAATCGTTACCCAGACGACACAAATAGCAGCAGACTGTAAACAGCTTCAGACAGATTTATTTGCAGTCGCGGAAACAGGCAGGAAAACAGAGATAAATGGTTTTAAAATAACTAGCAACACATATATGCAGTAAAAGTAAAAATAGCAACTGGATTTATATATATCGTACGTTACCACAACAGACAACCACACAACAGATTTAGACTTCGCTTTTCTGCCACTTTAATTGAACTAAAGGCTGCAACGGTCAGAAAGTATTTTTGAGTGGTTACAACGTTCAAAGTAAATTTGTCTCCTTGTAACCTTTTTACTCTTTCGCCACTTCACTGTTCGTGACAAAGTCCACAGTTTCTTTCATACAGACAGATTTTTGAATTGCTAAAGGGTTAAATTCGTGTTCATTGCCATATTTATTTTGGCAAATAACCGACTGGGCTGAAGCACGTGGGCGAGTGATCGTATTAGAAGATGTGATTGTTTTCTGTGAAGATGATAAATGACCAATGTCCATCAGCCAATCAGAACACACAAACTGTGTTGTTGTTTTTGTTGTTTCGAATTTATAACATCTACATGGAAATAACAATAAGTTCTGGACGGAAATAAAATTGTTGAAGTTAGCGTTGAAAATGTCCTCCTTTCCCAATGTGGACTTCGAAAGTTTTTCACATTTTACTGTGAATTACAACAATCCTGCTCAGTGTTTTTTTAAGTGAATCATATGCGCTATGAACTAACCCAACAGATTATATTTTTATATCTTTCTTTTAAAAAAGCTAAGACAGCCGTCACTCAGAATTGCAATTTCTAGACAAGATTCGTGGGTGGCGTAGGACATGTTTTGTCGTCTACAACAGAATGAAAAAAAAAGAAACAATCATTTTCGGTGCCAAACATTTTAAGCCGTCCGCTCTTTCACGTCAGTAGATACGTGTTGCTGTATTTTTGCCGTTTGTGTGGTTTCCGGAACTCGTGGTTTAAGAGTTCTGTTTAGCAACCGTGATTCCAAAAAACTTTATCTAATCCCCGGAACGCTGATCGCTCAACCGCGCCCTGCCAAAAAAGTCTTAATTCACTCTTGTCAGATCAATACACTGTTAATCTGCAACTGGCTGGGTATGTTTAAAAATAGTCTTTATTGAAGATCGTGACAACCTCCTGTGTTTTGTCGATGATAGCACTGTATTTTATCTAGATTATCTTTTTTTGTTCATAATCGAAATGTAAATACATGCAGTGACCTTGTAGAGATCTTTTTGTCATGTCAACGGATTTAGACTTATCATGACGAATGCCTTGACCGCAAAGACGTGTACAATAAGTGGGATATGAATTCCTTTTCGTCCCAGCCTACAGCAGTCCCACGACTACGCTGTTAAAATATTTACAGTCGTGCAAACCTTTTGAATTAGCATAGACAGTGACGAAATTCACGTGGGAAAAAACCTCGTGCAAGGCGGCGAAGAATCCAAAAAATTACGTTTGTTTGCACTTCGCATTCCTGAAAAGTTTATGATATTGCCTTATTGCACAATGTGCCTGACGCAAGAAACTGCCGCGTGCCCGTTTAGCAAGTGTGTTGGGCAAACAACTGGAAGAGAATGGATCAAAAAAGTCTTTAGATGGGGTCACGAGGGGTTAACTCGCTGCCACGAGGTTTGAACGCGGACTGCTTTACATCTTCGAGGAGTTTACATAGAGGATCACGCCAACCCCTTGGCTTGTATTTTCAGAAGGACTTTTTCCCACGCAAAACAATGGCACACTTTTGCAAACAGCCGAGCCATCGGAAACACGACACAAAATGAGAACAATGCAGTCCTTAGCCTTGTTATTTCAGTAAACATCTATTGGGTCAAAGCGTCCAAATTCGACTTAAGGAATGTTTTTGCAAACCCAGCCCACGGCGGCCTAACAATTCCAAGGATACCTTCGCAGACAAAACGCGAACAATGGCGGGAAATGTTCTAGCAAACAGAACAACCGCATTGGCGATGCGAAATTAGCTGCCGACAAAGCCAAAACACGCTATGTCTGGAGCTTAGCTATCGAGATTCTTTGTTTAGATAAGGTTGCTCGAGACCTGGGTGCTTTGTGTCCCATCGCGGGGTTTATCGAGATCGATATCAAGCGAATATCAGTTGACAGGATAAGGTTAGATCGTGAATACACATAAAGCAGACCTTTTTCTCTGCATGAACGCTTTAAGAAAGATTATTTCTTGTCGCGTTCGGAAGCCGGAAAAGGCTATTTGTCGCTTAGGCCGGGGGTGCTAAAAGGATAACGTGTAAGCATCTTAAATCATTTAGCGAGTAAATGCCATTCATCGAGTCTTGTTATCAGAATATAGCGATCTTGACGCGTCGGTCAATTGAATCTACATGACATGATAGCATGGTTATCAATTTCACTGTTGATTGAAACAGGCTGAAAGTTACAAGCCATATTTGCCCAGCGGCGCCCTTTCTGCAGAAATAGAGCGCGCCAGGATCAGAGAAAAGTTCGGCCCCAAAAATAAACGAATAAGGTTAGTTTTATTCAACCTTTCTGGTGGTCTGTGAACCGCTAACACTGGTCAGATTAGAGAGGGGGATTTCGTAAGCCTCATGAATGTCAACGAAGTGTTTTTTGCCTCTCTTTGCGGTCATTTGAATTAATTCGAGATGCGTATCATCTGGTATAATTCTTTCAGTTCAGCTCCCTTACCAAGGAAATAGACCGACTGCAACTTTTCTCAGTGACAGGCAATACATTTGCAAATTTATCTCAGAAGCCCTTGAATCAACATTCCACCCAGTTTGAATATAACTTTCTAGCAACCCTTTGAAGTGTATGGCGACAGAAATGAGCCCATAATCTATTCCCTGCCATAAAACCATCAATAAAAAGTAATAATGAGTTAAGTAGCTCGAAAGACCTACTACAGTTTAAACAGTAATTTTTTAACAAAACAACATTAGCTGACTTGGAGGCACGACATGGGTTGTAACCCCCAATATTAGCCACCCAGCGAAAATAAAGTACTTTAAGTTATAATACCGACGACGAAATGTGATCATTGTTTTGAACCACGACATCTTGTTTTCTTTCTTTGGTTCGAAATATTGTTCCACGGCAGTGAAACTGATAAACTGAAATAAGAAAATGATGATAATAATAATAATTAAAAAAAAAACATATAAAATAATACATGTTATTGATGTCCTGTGCATTAGCTGGTAACTCTCTCTTTGTTTGGAGTTTTAGTGGTTTGGTTTGAGTTCGGAAAGAATTAGGCGGCTGTTTTTAAGCTGGAAACGAAAGCACTTCTTAGTAAATTGAGTGTAATGTAGGTAAATTATAAAAAGTACAATCAATGGAGTGAAAGTTGTTGATGAATCTATTGGAACAGTTTCACTGAGTTAGTCGTATTTACCCCGCAAAGCCTAGTGTAAAACCGGACACTGTTGAAATTATACTTGCTGTCAGCTGTTGGATATAATTTTCCGGAGTTTGAGCCGCAAGTGTGACAACTCAACTAAACGTTATTGACCAGTAGATTGTTGTAGTAATGATTCAAGACGTGAAGTATATGACCTTTCAGGAATGGAAGTTGTTGACGACTGCAATTTTGTGCTATTGTTTAATCATGCTTGACAATTGTGTCTAGTGAAAGGCAGAACCAGAACTAGAAGCTTTTATTTAGCATATCTTTCAAAAAGACGAGCTTTTTAACTAACCAGTTTGCAATCTAAGTTGTGGTTTAAAGAATGTAGTGAGCCACAATATAATGGAAAACGGTCGGTGTCTTGAAGCCGGCATACAACCAGGTGGAGGTTCAAATCATTCGACTTTCTAATGAGTGTCGAAGATGGGAGCCTGAGGGTAACTTAGTCGACAATAAAAGTGTTTAATGACTGTACCCGCCTTACCCTTCGGAAGTGAGTTGAATCTCAAGTACTCTTGTTAAAATTATATAGTAGTTTTGATTTTGTCGTGAAAATATTTCTTGCCCTAAAAGCGCGTCGATTACGAAATTCTTCAGATGAACTAAAAGTGAACGTTTTCAGTCTACAAGGGCCACGGAATTGAAAATACAGTGTAGTAAACATTGGATAAATACTGATATATCTTTTGGAATTATGCTGTAATTATGCACACACTGTCGGTTCAAAAGTTTATCGCCCTTTGCACGCGACGGTAATTTGCGATCTGAAAGTAACTTCAGCTCTCTTCTGTCGTCTAGCAATCAAACAAAATTCATAATACCTCTTCTTTTAGCCTTGTATGAAAGCATTTTTGAGAAATCCTGTAAATCGTATAGAACCAAGTTTGCAATTTTCATACGGTGTAATGTTCATGTGTGCTCATTGTGTTAATGCAAACGCAGCCTATTTAGAATAGCTACCATATGGAACCATATGTTCCAAGATGTGAAACAAGTGCACTTTTCTGACTTTGTCAACCTTTCTCAGTCAGGTTTTTGAAGCATTTGAAGGCCGAATGACAGTCCATATTATGTGAATTCAGCTAAACATCCTTGCGTGTCGTTTCGAGGGAACGCAGTTTATCGCATGCAAGAATTTGCTATTTATACTCGAATAGTCTGCGGAAGAAGTGCTATTAATTTTAACTTTTACAAAATGTCAGGGCTTCGTAAAGCAAATATAAGAAACTTTATGCAAAAGGCTGTATTTCGTAGTTGGCGACGAAGTTGTAAATCTAACCAAATCATCAATTCAGTTGGTATATCATGAATTAAGGCTGAGAGCTAATTTACCTGCCGTTATAAAAAAATTGGGAGATCAAGCCTACATAAAGTGGCCCAGAAGATGCAATTTTGTTCGAGAAGCATCCATTAGTCGGATGATTTGTCCATATAATGAAATGAAATTGTGGTGAAGCTGACGAAAGAATAAATCTAATATATCATTTGGAGATAAATTTATAATCAGATCTCCCAGACCAAAACTTGATGACTAAAGAGATACAGTAGTTATGTAAACAGTGTGTATTTTTTTTGGAAGAAGTTTTACACGCCAAATTTTATCTTACCCGGAATCGTGGATCTTACGCTGTTGTTTTCCATGACGCGAATCAAAACACGGCACAAAATGTATCAAAAAGAAGCAATTATAATTTACATAGACTCTAGAAGGTCATCTGTTTGGTTGAACCTTGTCTGCATATCAAGCACGCAAGACAGCCACCTCACGCAAGCTTTTTCCGCACGTGAAACACAGGATTCGTGGCTAACCTGTAGGCACACAATGCTAAACCACGCGTCAAATATCGCATAATTGGAAAAACAGGAAGACTATTCCTAAGAAACGTCCAATTTTCAGGCAGTTTGGAATCACATGTAACTCACAATAGCTGTCACAAGCCATTTACAAAATAATAATTCACAACAAAAAAACCTATCAAAAAATTCCATTCTTTCGTTCTTCTCGCCCGAGGCTGCAAGCGCGAAACGCACGAAAGTGTAGCAGGGGCAGGTGCGACCAAAGAAGTGTCACAATATCCTCAAGGAAGATAGTTTGACTTTTGAAGCGATTTTAGTCCGCGAGCAATTTGATAAACATCGAATTTTAACCGTTTCACCCCGCCTTTTCCATTCAAAGTGATGAGCGATGGCGATGTATACTTCTATACATGTATTCATCACTCCCATTTCGTGGGCAATTTATCTGATTATCTGCAGTATCTAGAAAGGAAGGAAAAGAGAAAGGGGGATTGACATTATGAGGCAGAAGGCAAAATAAGGCGGGGTTTGAAATGTCAAACTTGCAAAGTACCACCTGACATTTCTGTTCTTCTGGCACCAAGGTGTCTGGAAAGAAATTTTCCTTTAAACAATTGTGAACATCTGAACGCTTTTTACTTTAATTGCTACAACCTTCGAACACTGACGAGCGTAAATTGTCGGTACAGTACGCTTTGGTCTTTTAATGTACGCTTTGGACCTCCTCGAATATGGTTAAGCTCTTGAAACAGTTTAGGGCTCTTTTATCAGCCTTTTTTCCTTTACTCTCTTGCGCACATGATATGAAACCCTTAATCAACTGACCGCTGAAAGAAAACTAGATTCCCTATTTCCTTTTAAAAGATTTTGAAAAGCAACACGAGCCAAAAGTATTGATGTGTGCCTACTTTAACACGCGCAAGGAGACAAGAAGAGCATCGTCCATGGCAATCGGGAAGACCAACAGGGCACGTAGCAAACACACATACGCTTCGTAACAAAATGTCTTCATAAGTTATGACTCTGTCTGAATGTTTTGAATCATCGCAAAAATATTATTAAGTCTGCCGCTCGTAGCCCGAGGTCAAAAACTGACTACAACGACACACTCCAAAACCACTGTTGTACACTTCTTTATTGAGAGCTTTTCTCTCAACACGTAAAACATATCCCATAAAATATATACATTGCCAAAACAAGAGTACAGTGTGATGTCCCTTGCAATAATTGTCATGAACTTTACACTTTACAGAATGTTCAATGCTTGCGATAGAAGAAATAAATTAAGATTTCCGGAAGACGAGCGCAATAGCTATAAGTCCAATTCTCTTAAGTCTCTGTTTAAAAGTCGTCTTGCATTCGTTGGAGGATTTAATTTGCTCCAATACCTTCATGCGGTCGCGATACCATATGGGGCGCCTGCTCCGAGAACTGCACCTAACAGCAGAGATAGGAACAAAGAGAATTACAATTACTTCAAAGAAGCAACGTTCGCGTAGTTCTATCTTTACAACAACGGGAACAAACAAATCATGAATTCTTCAAATGGCACATGTACCATCGAGTCTAACACTTAAGTTATGGCCGAGCCCATCTATTACGATGGTAGTTTCAAGTTAGCCGTTTTAACCCTCTGATTTAAGTCGGTACATCACCGTCTTAAGCCAGAAATTCGGCAGAAGTTGAGTTTCAACTTTTTGTTTGGCGGTTGTTTCCACGTAGCAACACGCGCTGTCTCGATTTTTGTGTAGAAAAATGTTACCATTGCAAAGTGCAGAAGCGTACGCATGTGTTCTTTGTTTTCGCTAAATGAACTCTTTTACCGCACGCTGGGAAGTAGATGTTTATCGCGATTAACTCAACAAATATCCCGCTGTTAGGAAAAAGGTCAAAAAACGTCTTTGTTATTGATTAAATGTTTAAGTTTTAGAGGTACCGACCGCCAGCTTTCCCAAATTTACGAGCACAAAGACTTCGATTTGACAAACGAAGGGATCGCGAGACATTTGACGGGGAAAAAAAGGACCTCTCCGCTTTTGAAAGAAGTAGAGCAAAACGTAGAAATATCGAAAGCAAGCTATAAGTAGGAAAGACGAATAAGTGTGTAAACTAGCCGTAATTCCAGTAACATGCAGATAAACCAATGTACTACAGTCAAGTTTTATCGCCGCATTTTTAAAGGTGTTCATGAAGCTTATAAATAACAATGTCCTACCGGTGGCTTCTTCATTATGGCTATGAATTTATTTCAAAGCACTTGGAAATTTCGCGTAAAACCGTAGTGAACGGACGGGATTTTGTAGGAATTTTGCAGGCGATGAGTGAGACCCAAGCTTTTTTACTTGTTTTGCGCTTGTTCATTCGGTAGCAAGAAAAAATACACAAAGCCAAGGTTTCGTTTCGCCCGAGAAGCCTTTGTTTTGAAAGGTGTGAGGCAATTAGTACAAAGCACAATGCCATACAATACTGACAAATTTCACTTTCCCATAACTGCATGTTTACTTCATAGCTTGGAATTGTTAAAACGAAGGAAACTCCCAAACATATAACAGCCATTTCTGTATTAAACTGAAATGAAGTGCTTTAGTTCTTAACTTTTCAGTGAAGCCTCAAGAAAAAAGGTTTGTGCTCTGAAACAATGCCGAAAGAGAGAGGTAAAATCTTTCTGAGAATACTCCTCGTCAAAGATCAAGCAATGGTCTGCTGAAGATCACTTTATTGCGATGAACGATTGGGTTGACAAAGAATCAAAGCAAGTGAATTTTGCAATTCTGGTCTAGTTTCTTTGATCGAATACGTTGAATATCGTTATGCAAAATAGACAAGCCTTCTATTCAGAAGAGGAGCAATTATGGTGTCACATATACAAAAAACACAAGCTTGCCTCGATGTATACACGCTTGGCTTGTTAGATTAATGGCCCCCTTAGGGTAGACAATCTCTACCTAAATTTATTTTGACACAAGGGTTTTCCGCTTGTTCATGCCATTTTCGGTTAAACGCTTGCTTGCGTTATTAGAGAGCGCTTTGCAGCCGTATAATTGGGTCATTTAAACCGCTCGAGATGTTCAGTATTACGCTGGTGGAACGGAGAGTTCAACAGTGTAAAAAGACAAAAGAAGCACGTCGCAAATAAACTAGCATTTGACATTGACTTATGTTTAATTTTGAAGCTTACCAGTTGTTGAAACGGACCTTGATCCATGTCGTTGTGTAACGCGAACTCATTCAGAGCCTTCCAAGGTTGATAACTAGGGATATCACCCATTGCTACGTCAGTTGGCGGTCTTAGCGAAGGTGGAGTTATATTCGAAGAGTAAGTTTGAACACCCGAAATAGCTGATGGCGGTAGCGAGCGGCTGGAGAGTGCGTTCGGAGAGCTACCAGTCGGACTCTGTGTACAAACGGCACAAAGATACATTCTGATTAACAACAAGGGTATAAAATCGCGTCAATTATTATGACTTCGATCAAGCTATGTTTGCCTTTATAAAACGTATACAGTTCGCTTCCCCACTGAGAATAATGGTAATTGCATTTTTGGTTCGATGCTGCGGCTAACTAGCAAAGCTCAACAAGCAGTGATGATCACGAACGGAATCACGGAGTTAAAGAATTTCGAGCAACAACTTTAGTTGACATAAGACAACTGTGTGTGCGTAAGATAATAAAACAGCAGATGCGAACGCGCCGCCGAGTCCGTCAGCGAGCAAGAATGATTTTATAATAGGCCACACTTGTTGTACATTCATATTCAAAAAGGTTGAATGATTTACAAAGCACGCTTAAAATTCGCTTTCTCCAGAGCCGAGATCGCGCGGAAATAAACAAACAATTCCAATGGGTGGTCGATAGTTTAACGAGGAAGTTGGTAGTCATTCGTGTTTGACTGAAGATCAAAAATATCGGAGACCCGTCAAGCCAGCTTTGAAGCCTAACAATCTAAAATTAACACCTTTTGGCTAATTCTTCCAATTATGTTAACAAGAAACAACCTCGCTAGGTGAAGGCAATGAAAGATATTCGAACCAAGGCGAAAGACGCTTTTTATAGACACCAAAACTGAGGGGAGAAAGCATTACGTTTGTTCGCCAAGCTCGATTAACCACCTGTGCGTAAATAGTATTCTTGTTTCCGTCTTTGTGGTGACAGAACAAAGTGTTAGCACACGAAAATACTGACAAGTCACTCGCGCTCTCATCACAAATGGGGAATCAAAATTTGAAATTCAACATTTACCTGCCCGTCATCCGAGCCTGCTCCCTGGTGCTGGTGGTGGGATGACGTTTTATTTAACATCATGGACTTTTTCTTGTCTTTACAGCGTTTATTCTGAAACCAAACGCGTATAACTCGAGGGCTCAAGCCAGTCATCTCGACGAGTTGTTCTTTCATCATTGCGTCAGGCCGCGGGTTTGCCGCATAGCATGTTCTTAGCGTGTGTAATTGCTTCTCGTTCAACACGGTGCGTACTCTGGTGGTTTTTTCCGATTTTCCACGCCGTGTTGGAGAGCCATCGGGCTGACCGTTCGAGTGCGCTGCAAAGTCATCATTGTGGTAAACTTAGTCTCGCGCTTCACTCACGATAGAAACTAATATTTTGAGGGTCGAAACTAATATTTTAAGGGGAATACTTCACAGTGACAATACGAGGCTGTGAACTCTATAAATGGAATATGTGTTCAGATGCAGAAAACACTATACTGCGCTCTCGCAATTATACTTCTCGTACAAACATCCTTCAGCTTAAGATTTTGTATTTTCCTGCGGAAATGTTTGTACTTTAAGGAAAGTATTAAGATAAGTATCGGCAGTTGCAACACAACTGTTGCAGCTTCAAGGAACTCTTTCGGCTAGCTGAGTTGACTAAGCAGTATTTTAACAGTGTAATGCTGCGAATAGGTCATCCAATTTGCCATCACGGAAACTCTATGATCGGAAATAAATGTCAGATGTACTTATGCGTGTTGAACCTTATAATTGAGAAGAGAAGATATAGCCAACAAACATTCAATTCTGAATTGAACTACTAGCGATGACTGAGCAGGTTATAATATTCTCCCGTGTATCCATGGTTTGACCTGTGACAGCGCGCGGCAAGATCGCCGAGAGCAAAATTTCCCAGCAACAAACCAGGTTTAACATGAGCGCCATAACACCAATAAACACGTAAACTAAGAAATGCTAAGCTCTCCTAAGTCAACCCGAATTGGAGCAGTTGAAAATTGCCTTGGATACGTGCAGAGTCTATCCGAGTCGCTAATAGTGTTATCAACCCCAATTTGATTAGATTCTGATATATTCACTGACAAGACCTACCGCATCGAAGCAGTAACTGGGAGCAGAAACAGACCGACGTACCTGATGATTGAGACGAGGATCTTTGTCCTCCTCGAGCATGTGCCGCTTGAGCTGTAGCAGTCGCTTTCTCCACAATTTCGTTGTCCTCCTTGCAAAATAACCCGTCCTCCCGCAGCGCAAACTCGTCGCCTGGTACAAGTTGCCTACTACAAGCGATGCAGCGAAAACAGTCTATATGATAGATTTGATTCTTGGCCCTCATCACGAAATCGTTTTTGGTCACCGACCGAGAACACTTGGCGCACTTTGTGCCAAATAACCTGAAGAGTAGGAAAGAAGAAATATTGTTCAATAGCTGAAAGCAAATAATGCGCTTCGCAAGAACGACTTTCGCAAATATATCTGTTTCGGTTTCATTCGTATCCGAAGTGACCCGTCAGTTTGCGTTTTTCAAATGTTCCAACTCGTTAATAGGCCTAATCCTGATGATATCTCTGCGCAAGAAGCCTACACGAATTGCAAACTCGCGATCGAAAACGAAATCTAAGAAAACCACAAGTCTAAATTGTACTTTTAGCCTCCTGCTTGTCGAGTTGGCAAACTTTCCCGCCTCGCTTGCCCACAATAAGAAAGAGGCGGAGTCAGAATATAACTTGTGTGAACTAAATTTCCTGAACTCCAGCCGCCCGGTAACCGTGTGAATTTCTTTATAATTAGCTACCCTGATATCCCCAGAATATACAGCGCCATCCAAAATAACTATGCACGACTGTACACAGCGGGAGAAATCAGGGTAACTAACTAGCGACTAGCTTATACATCGGCTTTGTGAAGACAATACGGTCATAAGCATCAAACAACTACTCTGTCTTCCTAATTAACAACATTGATTCCTTCGCCGGAATAATATGCCGTCAGTGTTTGTAATAAGCTCCATAATCCCAGAGAACATGGTCTGCTGAAAACGCCGGCGGTCAAATCTGGCACAGTGAGCGTTGATGGCGAATTGATCGCACCTGGCAGGTCTCCGATCCTGATTTCTCCTCAGTAGATTGGTCTGGCTTACCTAACATAATCACGCTTGCAGTATGTCTTTCCGTCTCGCACAAAACACGTACAAGTTTCGTCCAGATACGTGTGGCAATCAGCGCATTTGAGGCAGCCGGCGTGCCATTCCAGGTCGGGTGCTACGCGGAGAATGTACTGGTCTTGAATCTGAGAGCCGCAGCCGACACACATGGATATTCGACGCTTCTCTGCAAAAGAAACACAAAACAAAACTTAAGAGCTCCTTGGTCTAAAGCGTGACAGGAAATACTTCTGAGCGTCCAAGAGAGCCTCCGCGCTGAGGCAAAGTTTATTTTGACGAGCGGGGAATCGCATCGAGTTAAGTACATACGTTGAAGATCCTGCTCGCTCATTCCCAAGGAAGCTACACAAGACACGCTCGGTGATATCAACCAAAATGGGATTACTAACTGAGCGACACTGCCAGCTGACGAACCGAATACTTCAAAATTCCGATCTCTTTGGAGGGATTACGCTATTGGTGCATCCTGTTCGTACAATGCCACGTGATCCGCGTTGTCATTGTCCGGTAGTTTATTGGCCGGAGGCTCAACCACCAATTTTACAAATTGGTACCCAGTTGTGAATGCCACACTCGTCATTGGTCGCCCACCTTTCATCACTTGTCAAACTCTGCGCGTTTTTTTAGATTTGAAACAGCGATAAAGGCAGGTGTACGTTAAGAAACTAACCACAGAGAAATTTCTGTACTCCTGGAAGTCACAGAACGGTGTAGCGATCGTGGCCTTACCGATCATGAGTGACGAGCCCGGCAGGAGATTAGAAATCAAGATTTCTGGCCCGTCGCTAGCAAATACTTCGGAGCTGTTGTTGATTTAAGTGACAGCTGACTTTTGTTTTTCACGTTGATTCGCACACGTGGAAAGTCACTAAAGCAATATCTAGTAGCGTTTGCCTTGAGAGGAGCGTGGATATCTGTTTGGGTACGTGTGAAACAAACTACACGATAATTTCAAGAGCTGAATTGAATCAGGCTCGCTGGCGTTGCTGCTGAATGAAAGTCGCCTTTCAAATATACACAGTGTTTATGCGCCGTCAAATTCCCAGCCCGCCGAGAGAGGGCAATGTGAAAAGCATTGTTCAATTCTCTATGCTTGGCGACGCAACAACAAGCAAATTTGAATCAAAACAAAAGGGTGGATTTGGGGCTGGATCTCATTGAACCTCAAACACTTCGATATAATTAGCAGAAATTTGTGAAAGGAAGCAAACGAGATTTAGCACGTTCTACTTAGAAGCTCCGCCTCAGCGGTCACCAAATAGTGAGATAGTGTCGGGGTCGGTATCACACTATCGCTCGATGAAAGGAACCCTCAATGTCTACAAAAACCCAGACGATCCGCGATGTTGAAAACTAGAGAGGTCATGATATTGACACAAATTGGAATGAAAAATATTTACCCGAGAAATTTTCCCTTTGAATAGCAGAACAAAGTCCCCATTGAAAACATTTGTGCCTAACACAACGTGGAATAATAGCTTTTGTTTTCTTAGTTCAACTCGGGGATTTAAAAAACCATTCACCGTTGTCAAACATATCTCTTGATCGTCTGCTCATGATTCCATTCCATTGTTGTAGCCAACCCAACTAATTCATATATTAATTATCTGTCATATTCACTTGTCAAACACCTCATTTACGGACCCCTCGGCACCAGACCTCCTACTTTGAGGTACTGACTTTTATTTCCTTTGTCTAATGGAGCGTTTAATCCTAAGCTGGATTGACCATCCCTAAGCCGAGCTGTCGCGCTTATAGGATTTCCGACTCGTCTTACTCGAGGATAAAATTTTTGGAGAGTGTACAGAAAAGGTTAACACCAGCGACAGCAAAAGTTTTAGTTAACCAACTGAGGTTTAAACTGAATTGAAAAATCCACTGTAATATTAACTAGCCTCGCTTAAGTTAGTTCTAAAAATGAATTCTGTTTGCGAGAAAATAATTGTAACGCAAATAATGACGAGCTTAACTCAGATGCGCTTTTATTACGAGTGAACTCTTCACAAAAAGGTCGTTATGAAGATTGTTTTTCGCACCGTCTTTGCAACACGTCTTTCGTTGCCTTGGATGAGATATTTCCCAACACCAGATCATTTGCATAGAAACGGAAACTAATAAGTCCGGCATTGGTCTGTTGATGTTTTGCAGAGGCGCCACTGTGGTGGCGGTCAAAGATGGGCATAATCTCTTTGCTGGGAGTCACATTTCTGCTCAAGTATTGTTCCGGCCGAGTTTCCGGGAAACTCAATTTCTGGCCTCAACGCAATAAATCTGAAATTCGATGGTCCCGACTCGAACTTTCTTTAAAATCTGATCAGGGTTTTAAAACGAATGTGTAAGATAAAGAAATTTACTACAATGAATATTGATTTCTGCGCTAAGTGTTTCGAAAACGTGTCTTTTTGTTACAATACGAAAAATATATATAATCAAAAAATATATAAACAGGTGCGCACGGCTCCATTATGTCTTGCCAACGTGACGGAAGAAAATACGCCGTAATCGAAAATTAAAATTAAATCCTTGTTCGTAACAACGTAAAGCAAAATACATGGACAATTTCGACGCCCTGTTAGCGGCGGATAAGTTGAGTTGTTGCAGGGCCATCAGTAGACTCAAAATGTCGATTGTTAGCGGAGTCAAACAACAATAGCTTCTAATCTTGTGAAATTGGAATAATCTTGGAAACTTTAAAATAAACTCAAATCATTAACGTAACTAACTGGTTATGTTAATTCGTAAAAATAAAGTTGAAAATGAAAAGAAATTTTTAATATTTTCAATTCCGAAAACTACCACAAATCTATTGAGCACACAGGTAGTATTCGTTTTTCCATTTTTTTCCAGAATGGGCAACTGAGATATGAGTTTGTTTAATGCAAATTACCTAATGCAAAGGTTAGTGCAATTTAAAAGAGGCTTACATAATCACTTGGCTCTATTTGTTGAACATTGGAATTACCATCAACAAAAAAGCTGACAATTTTGGCGTTTTCCCTTTTCCACCTTTTGCGCCAGTCTTCGGTATCTGCTAGCTTCATGTATTAAGATTAAGAATAAACGATCGTTTTCCTGTTGGTAACAAGAGCGTACAAGTTTTGTCGTCGCCTCAAAGAAGGGCGATTGTATTATAGATGTACGATGTGTGCAGTGCGAAATAAAAAGGACACGAATTCAAGACAATTACAAGCAATACGCCACAATTGAAGAGCTAGCCGCTTCATGTTGTGAATGAATGTACACAGGCCTATGTAAACTTCAACAACTGTATTGATAAATCAAGAAGACGTCTGTCTATGTTAGCATTGAATTGTGCTGTCTCAAGCGCCCTTGAAATCCCAATGTGTACTCTTGATTCGATTCTTTAGCCAGTGAAATATAATCGTGCCTGTTGTCTGTTCAAGAATTAGAAACGAAACACGGGTGGAACATGTATGTGGACATCTCCGAGCATACTGAGCAGGCGTCGTCCTTAGCGAAACTGAATAACATGTGTTTTCAGCAAAATGACATTCAGCGAGCTTTCCCTTCGAAAGGACTTTCAGATATGTTTGCTAATTTGCCTTGGCTTTGTTGTATCTCAGCTGGCGGTATTAGGAAAAACAATCACCGTGTCAAAATGGCGGGAAAATAAGTGATCAAGGCGAAAAGGCGATTTCTGTCGTGAGTGGATAACACTGGATTTCTACAAAGTGGAAAATTAAGGCATTGCGTGGTTGATACAGGAAAAAATTCGTCCCGGAAATCATTTCCGCGTTCGCTTTATTTTCTGCCGTGTCTAATTCCTAATATTGAAGAAGGAAATGGAACACAAAGGCCAAAACATCTGCTACGAGAAAGCAAATGGACGAAGAAAACATTTACGGATACAATTAGTGTCGGGAAGATTTCTCAATTCGTGAAAATGAAACCAGAAAAACACAAATTCAAGGAAATCAATTCAGTGCAATTTCTAGTAAAGTTAGTCGATCTCATAAAATTGTAATTGGAGAGGTTTTCAGAAAAATAATAATAATAATAATATTAATAAAAAAACTAAGAACTGAGAAAATATGTTTACATGAAATACCCCGTGGGAATTTTTGCTTTAGGCAGCCCTCGAAGTGATAAAAACAAACAACTTCCATTGTGGCCACGACATGTTTTTGTAATTATTCTGTTTCGCTGTCCTTTTTGTCTTTCTCGCACAAAAGAAGTCAAACGAAAGTAGATTTGCATTCAATATATATACACTTAGCATTCAAAACTAATCATCAAGCTTCTTTTTTAAAGAGTCTGCATTTAGATTTCAAATTTAATGGACGACTAACATGCAAAAGCGACTTTAAACTGAAAACAAACTCAAGATGTTTTTACAACATTATTTGCCTTGCAGCCGGACAGCACTGAGTTGTCAGCTTTCGTAAAAGATCATATCTGAAAAAGTATATAAAATTCGTTGTACAAATCTAACATGTTTAAGTGTGCACAGTTTATCAGAAGAATAGTATGGTCACAATACAAAATACATATTTTTGTTACTCTAAAACACTAAATGGTATATTTAAATCTAAGCAAATAAAGAGCGATTATTCGTTTCAAGGGGAACTTGTGAAGCATTTTAGTAGTTGAATTATCTCTTTCAATAAGTTTCTTATCTCAGAGAAAACATTTCGCTTTGCACTCTATTTCAAGTAACAAATCAATGAAGTTTGTTATTTTATATCAAGAAATACATTTTCTGTTCTTTCTAAAATACCCCTAAGACACGTGGTTTTATTTTACATGTAAGAATATGCGATAATGTACGATTATTTACCAGCTAGAAACGTTTACAAATCGTCCAAAATTGAGAAGTAATTGGCACTGCGTGGAGTAAAATATAAGCTGCGTGTGTTCTCGTTAATTCAGTGGCTGCTTTAAAAATGAGTGTTGAGACCAACAAGCCTTCTGAGAACAATGTTCTTTATGGGTGTCAGTTTTAATCCTTGAATTCTGTGTGGATGTCGAGGCTTTTAGCAAACTACAAGAAAAGAGGGATTAAGTAACAAAACAAAGCTAGAAAGGAAAAGGTACAAGTTAATCTGATAAACAACGCATGATAAGAAATATCCTGAGACCCAAATTTATCTACATGTTTTTAATTCTTATAAATGTTTCATCGCCTAAACTTTACAAAACATATCGATCCGCCACACGAGTAGAAAAACGCAATAGATCTATAAGTTGTGAATATTTTCAATTTTTTGTCTTTAGATGTTAAAAAGTGAAAATGGATCGATATTGCACTGCAGTCTCATTTCTTAAAAACGTGCTGAAAGGAAACAGTAATGCAAATGTGAATATTTCTATTATCAATTTGTATAAAGCACACCACCCAGTTGAAAAAGACACGCGATTCGTTCTAGATTTTCCGGAAAGTATTAAAATAGAATCGCGTTTTCGACTAATGATTCCAGAAGCTCGAACCAAAAAACGAAAAAAAATCGAAAGATTTGACAGTAGCATTTTTTTTTAATCGACTTCATCAATGTTATTATATTTCCGACTAGTAAAATGCTTATTTATGATATTTGAAAACGACCTCGATGTTTAAACTAATCATAGTACTCGTGCAATACGAACTGATGTACAGGTTTGGAGGGCAGTGATAGTGAATGAAAATTTTACATTCGACTCTTATCGACCGCAAATCCCACCTACAGATAGTTATTAAGGCCAGGTCTAGACACCACATTTGAGTAAAATAAATGTGGTATCTTCAAGATGTACGGTGGAATCGAAGAAGCCTGTTCCAATTATCTTTTGGTATCAATAACGCAAAAGGAAGTCAAACGGAAGGAACGAAAATAATTTTTATGTATGCATGTATCACATTTATATATCACATTTATGTATCACATAAATCTCGATAAATGCAACTCTGACAACTTGAGTAGATAAACTGATGGATGAGACAAACCTCGGTATTTATGAAATTTATCTATGAGTTATGTTGCATTATCTTGCAACTTGAGCAACGGGTTTGCTTAGGTAACAAAATACAAACAACGAAAGTGCTGATTAAGGCACGGTTTGTGAAGAATAGCGAATAGCCACAAGCAATGAAATATTGGCCAGTCAAATAGAGGGAGACGACAGGAAATGAACGGAGAAAAAAACACTCTCATGTACGTGTTTCGTCAACAATGCTAAAAATGGGCAAACGACAAGAGTATCGTTAACGACAGCAAAGCGGCATTTCGAATAAATTAAGGTGCTTTCTCATCTATAAGCATTTCATCCTGCAGTAAATATTTCCTATTTTTTTTTTTTTTCAAGTACGCAATTGCAAGTAATGAAAGTGGAGAGCGAGTTCTGTGAAGGCTACAATGAGATCGCAAGCCATCCACAAATATCAGGCGTCCAAAAGTCTACACCTTGTCTACCTCCTCAGTATATATGCTGATCACAAATGACCCAGATTTCATTTTTGTTTTTGTTTAAGTTTCTAGACACACTTTCTCTCTAAGGTTAAGTGTGTGATCCTCTTTTCACACTTCTCAAACTTCACCGCCCTAAATGTTTTCATCCTACTGGGATGAGAGTGTAAGCGAAAAACCTTTGCATCCTCTTTATTTGAGCTTGTAGTTGATTATCAGAGAGTTCCACCTCTGAAGGCTATTTTAAGGTATTAAAGTTGTCCAAAAGACACTGAGAAAATGCAATCACCTGGACTGAACATACTATACCACTTAAATTTACTAAATTAAAGTGGTATAGTAATTTAATAAATTAAAGTGGTACAGTATGTTTCAAATTTAAAGACTGATGTCTTCAACGAAACGCACTGATTACAGGATATTAATAAAAAGAAAAGAGTTGACCATCTAAGTTACAGATAAATTGGCACCCGAAATCTTATACACTGAATAGTATTGCACAGTGTCTGATGTTTCTGGAAACAAACAAAAAAGGAACACCAATTTAATTTAAACCTTTGCATTACGATATGGCATAAAATGTGATTCTACCACTTTATTACAGAATATCGTAAGCTATAGAACATTTTCATATCTACATGATATGACACGACATACCATCACTGCCTTATTTGGAATTGACGTGGAATTTTTTCCAAGTTGCATCTAAGCACTAATTGAACTTGGAGGTGAAGGAAGTAGTTTACTTTAAATACTTTGTGATTTTTATTGTAAAGTATGTGACAAATGGCTTTCCGGTCATCATGTGCTGGATTAGACAACACTGTAAGCTGAGCAATAGACAAGTAAAACTCAGTTTTCACTGAGGCACTGTGAACCGGTGAAAGATTCAAACAAGTAAGTTTGAATCTTTCGGTAGATTTACATTTTTTCCCTCAATTTCTGAACGTAACAGTTTGATTTGCAATTAAGCCGAGGACACCATTGAGATTGCCCCAGCAATCGTTTTCGAGCTCTTTGTTTTCTCTTCGATTTGACATAACTATTTTTGTCTTACCTCTTGCTAGGACAACATATTCTATAATGAAATGTAAAATTTAAGCGGTGTGAATCATTTTATAAAACGGAGGATATTCACTCGCGCCTGTTGAACCTATAACACAGTTAACTTGGGGAACCTTCCTCGTTAATTACGTGTGTTCTCAGGACATATTCAGTTCAATTGAATCGTTTTGTTGAGTTAACTTTAAGGTAAAAATCATACAAGGTTCTAAGCATCTTTGATAAATTTTTAGGAACGCTTGTGGTAAGCGGATGGAATACAATTTTAAAACATGTGTCTACTGAAAACTGACTTCATGTGTCTTGTTGTAAAAAAATGAAATACCGCTTCCGTAAAATTTCAATATACCGGTTACTATTATTTAAAAAAGTCACCCAGAAGATAAAACAGAAGAATTCAACTTAAGAGAAAAAGAATTACTCGCCTTTATAAGAGCTCAACTCTTTGACGTCAGCATTAAACATGACGATAGTTCCGAGAACTAATTTAGAACAGCGGCTCAGGAACAGAAACTTTTTGAATCCAAGGGGTGGACATCACGGTGTAATAGATTTTTCGACCACCTCGAGCGTTTAATTTTGACATTGTTATACAGGTATTGAGGTATCAATATAAGATAATGGCGTAAAACTAGAATGTTGCAATCTAAGAATGGTCTCGCAGAATCTCGAAGTTTACACGTAAAGGCTTGGTATGCTAAATTATGCATTGCTCCCGTTTCGTAGCATTGCACTGTTCAAAGAAGATCACTAATCTATGATACTTAGAAGCTCTTATACTGAGCTGAAAAAAGAACCACAACTGGGCAGAATCGATATCATCATAAGAACAATATAAGGAGTTTTATTTGGAACCACAAGTTGTCCTATATTAGACCTAGAGAACATTGTGGTTAATTCTGTAAACTTTCAAGGACTGCACTGGAATGTCGGTTCAAGAGTATAACAGTCGTGTCACGTACTGTCTAAAGTAAGCTAAAACTGATCCTGGGAGACTTTTCTCTTCTTTGTCTTGGCTTTTATGCAGATCTCTGTGATATTCAATGCCTTGATTTTATCTTTTCTCAGTGATGAACCAAAAGAGCAGTAGTATGTGCTTACTCGTTTTCTCCATGCCAGAGTCTAATATTAAAGAGATTCGTTCTGATGCCCAAAGTAGATTTAGCCGTGTCAAATTGGTTACTTCTGAACCAGTGCTAACAATATACAACGCATGCACTATATTCAAGATCAGTTGTGTAGACGGCAATTGAAATACACCTAACATATATTAGTCCATACAATGTTTAAGGTGAAGAGATAAAAACTAAGTTGTCTCTTACGATGTTTATGCCCTTTTCCAAGTTAAGCAGCGCGTTGGAATGTTCTATTGTTACAAAATCATTGGCATTTTTGTCATTTTTTTGCCATTTTTCCTCTTAAAATATTGCATCCACAAACACCGTCACGCCAATTTGTTGAGAATAATTTTTATGAATAAAGAATAGTTACAATGATATCATACAAGGTTAAAGTATGTGGATTTTAAGCCAAAAAGAAGTCAAAGGTTATGTTTTCACTTTAAGCCACCTGAGTGATTAACTCCCAAATTCTCTTACCTCAAATTCAGTGTAATGAAAGATTTTAGTGCTGGCATCTAAGAGCGAATGTCTAAACAAGTAGCAACAAGTAGTAAAGAGAATTTCGTTGCTTATCATGGGATTTGAAGACTGATTACATGTAGTATGACATTCAGAAATCCTTTGAGGTGTTTCAGATTAGGCTGTGCAATGCCAAGGAACTGTGCATTTAACAGTGTGTGACCATGTGAATTCCTTTATCTGTACTATTGTTTATTGTACTGTAGTTGTAACTTCTTTTTAAGTCCGAAGGTCACCAGTCCTTAATAACCATGCAAATAAAACGTTGCTGAGAAATTTTTCTGATAAAAAGTTCTGCATTCTTTTTTGTTCTTCAAGGTAGATAATACCAAGTTATGAAAGCTGTTTGAGTAGTACTTTCATGAAGTACTGTTTATTTTCAGAATCTGTGTATGAAGCTTTCTCAGCCCTGTAAGCCACCATTTTAAACCAACTATTCAGCAGTGTTGTTTTTTTTTATGCACTATTGTTGTAAATAAAGTTGAAAACATAGTCAGCGTTTTGTTCTCAAATTATGTGTTTTTTGCAGTTAGAGGTTCACTTTTGGTTTACATGCTATAGGCGCTGTGTAGCATACAGCTTTCTCCAACTCAATTCTTTACTCGAAGTTACATTTTACGGCGATTTTTGCAGAGATGTTATCGAAATTATCAAAATTCATACCTCAATTTTAGTCCTATTGGCCAAAAGCATCCAGTGCCTTATTTCAAAAATGCTAGATTTCAGTTTAGAGGCTGCTCTCAAAAGACGAAAAATGCCTCAATTTCGCAACATCCAAAAGGCGGCACAAGTTCACAAATATTGAGCACATCAGTATAGTGGTAGATAAAATGGGTTGTAATATTTTCCTGTGGCGTAAATTTTATGAAGTCAGACAGGGCTTTAGTTGGAATGAGGGCTTTGTATTTGAAAGTCCTTTCATTTCGATGAAAATGACATTAACAACCTATTTCTTATGTTTTCCACTTTTTTCATAAAAAACATTCGAGTCAAGTCTAATTAATTTTATTTGTATCATTCTTTTCATAACAACAAACGTTCATGATAAAGATTTAATAAAATTTGTTGCCGCTGTTGTTTTAATGTGCGAGTTTAAGGGGGATCGTTGACTGTTATCTAAGCCAAACACATAACCCAAACACTTTATTAGTTTTTTCTTCGCGATAACACAAAGAATAGGCGGAAATGTAAAAAGAAGTAATCCGCGACTGCACGGCGCCAATTCGAAAACAGCCGAACAAAGTCTCACTATTGTCCTCTTTACAGACTGGATACGTATTATTTTGTGGAATGAAACTACAGCTCACGAACAAACTGTTCGGTTAAGTTAATTTGAGAGCGAAGCATTTTTTTAGTCGATAAAACGACACTCAACAGTTTTGATGTTTTTTTTATAGCTGTTTTAGTTTTTTTTTCTCTGAAGTACATTTATAGTTACTTGTACATAGCTTGCCGTGAGTGTTAATCTTCCCTTCGGTGATTTGGTACACTGGATACAAATTTGTCATCTTTAAACCCGAAGAGAAACAGTCTCATATAGAATGCAAAGAATTCTACACTATGATCACAGGTTGACGCAGCAGCCCTGATTGTGGACCAAGCCCTGGAATATTAAATAACATTTTAGTTTCGTATGAAAGGCAAATTTAACTGATGTACTGTTTCTGTTATTGTTTTAGGTCATATAATATCTCATACGCTTACTGACGCAGCTAACATCGTGCCACCAACATTACAATTTATGCAATTAAGTTTTTGTATGGCATTCGGCACTTTTGAAGTAAACAGAAATAAAAGAAATTATTTAAACGCTTTTATTGAAGCGAGAAAACACGATACCCTCAGTGTTTTAATGTTTCATAACAATTTTTCTAGAAGCGTTAAAACAACAAAGGGTGAGGGTTGTGTACTTGTGGAACCAATGATAAGATTAATGAATTTTAATTCTCTTTGACTAAGAGAATGCCTCAGGTTAGGTGATTCTCTAACTGCCCGAAACACTATAGAGCCAGTACAAAAATTAGCACAAAATCCTTTGTCACCAAATTTAAAGTATCGAAGACGAAACAATCGCATTACCTAGTTCAGCGACAGTAGGGCAGCTTCTAAAACGGATGATATCACCCAGAGCCAGCAGTACTTAATTGATTCATAAAAGATTCACGAGACAAATTAAAAACCTCAATCACTAGGGCCAGCAAATGGCGGAAAATAGAAATAGCATAGTGTTTCCTTTCTTTCCTTGTTAATTTAGACGACAATAGTTGTGTATCTTTCTCTTTCAATTCAGGAAGCTTTCGCCCTGACAATTCTGTAGCTATACCACTTTTTTGAAGTTCGCAAGCTTTACATTTATTGTTGTTGCAGGGGGAACTGCATGTTTATCTTTTAATTTCCAAGAATGACCAACACCTCATTTCTCCTTACAATATGAATAAATTATAAAGTAGACGAGTGGCGAAAATAAGGAAAATCCTAAATTACAAAAATTTGCTTCGATATGCAACTAAATTCGTGGCAGGTAGCTAGAGTTATCATTTCCATTGTCGATTGAAGACGTGAATACCACAAGGACAAAACACTTTCAAGCAGTTACAAAGCGAACTAATTTTCCATCGGCAATTGGTCTATGTAACACGATTTTATGTATTTTCTCTCGCTTTTGTTATAGACACGTTTTGCGCAGGAGTAGCTTTGTATGTTTTATGCTTTGGTACAAAAACTATGCGTGCTCCCGTAGAAAATGTTATGGTTTTTTTTTTCAAAACGCCAATTGTGACCAAAATGGCAACTTCGCCCACGTATCACGTAGTCCATTAAGAGATCGTTAAAAATTGTGCGAGTGATCCGAGAGCAAGTTTGAATTATTCACGTTGGTTTACAGAAGGAGATACACGTCGCTGTAAAGTAAGAACCAGCGACAGGACAACGACAAATTCAAACCACGATGATTATGAAGTCTGAAAGGAAACACGTGGGAAATCTGGGAAAAAGCGCGCGTAGAAAAAAACAAAAAGAAATAAAAAGAAAGGCAACCTTAGAAAATTCAAGGAAATTTTAAGATTAAAAGTGACATGCTGGTATACTTCTAAACTGGATTTTGAAGGTTGAACGAAAACGGAATTTAATATTTATTGTAATACTAAACAGTGAATCAGGCACGGTTCTACGCGGAAACCGGCGAGAGAAGTCACTACCCTTTTTCGTAGCTTTCAATTAATGTAATTTCCTGAATTCTTCATAACAAATATCGTTTCGAATAACGGCAGGATGCAAAGGGCTGGGATTATTAAAAGCAGCCATTATCAGTCTTACAAAACCTGCGACTGAAGTTATTGTTATCGAATGAAAGAAGCTAAATAGTATGCCTGGAGCGATAATCGCTGTCCGAACTTGTTTGCCGCGCACGAAACTCAGCACGTATCACTGCTAGGATCCTAGACAGAAAAAAACCTCCATTTCTAAATAAAAGGGAAACTAATATTACTTAAGATCAACGATTTGTGTTCTCGTCGAAAATGTTGATCTTTCGCAGTGAAGTAACTGACGTTAAAAACAGATGACATTAAATATTTATTAAACGTAAGTTGTACTGTACATTAACTATACTTTCTTGTTACAAACCACAAATTGGTCGTGCTAGGTAATGAGTTATGTGAAAGCAGAGCTAGAGTAGTTTTTTTAACGATGTGTGGAGTGTCTGTAGGTAGAATTCAGTTGATATAACATGGATTTCTAGTCTTGCATAATATTCAATAAAAAATTTGACGCGAACCAGAATAATGACATTTTTTTCGAAAAATAGAAAACGTAATAAATCTTATTTTGTCATAAAACTGGGAGAACGTTCATAAGATATCCGAAATCATGTATACCTACTCTTGCAACGTGCAATTGGGCGTGTACCATTTGACCGATCCTTTTAAACATGTCAAGTTAGAAGAAACAGCAAAAAGATAAAACTTTAAAACAACCCTCTCCTTTCAGAAAACATCACTCATCTGCATTGTGGATTATAAAAAGCCTACAGGACGTAAAAAAGATCTTATAAAGATGCAGATTACACGGGATTTGTAAACAACAGGGTCGAGATAAATGGCGCGGTTATAATTGTACATCTATCTTCATCGTTTTCAAATTACAACCGGACAGCAAAGCTTAAAGTAAAGGCGGAAAAAGGAAGGGCAGTTTTCATTTGCATGAAGTGGATTAATCAAAGTCTTAACAACTATATCTTGCTGAATGTTCGACGAAGAAAAAGTGTTCTTAAGGTCGCAAAAGAAATGTTCTGTTAGGTGTTAAAATCGCTTTGAACACCAATTCCTACACTTTTCGACAGAAATCCACGAACTATTGTATTAGTGTTAATTTTCTTCACTTAGCTAGGACGGCGATGAGAATTTTGATTAGTGAATGCTGAAGTCTACTTGCCCACAGAAGAATCACAAATGATTCCTTCTGGCAACTCTCGTCAATTATAGAAGTAATTTTCTGGGTTGAGTTTTCTTTTCAAAACGCGAAAACCCTCTTGCAGGTGAACTTTTCAAAAATAATAATGTCGCTGTCTTTGAGGATTGGAGAAATGGCAAGGAGGTCTGAGACGCCTTATCTTTCGCCACCAGTTGTTATGATTTACAAGCTGAGTACCAGCAGAAGAAGTAAAACTCCCGATTTATTACTTTTCGCTCATAAAACTACAAACATGAGAATTACTTTTTTACAAACTGTGGAACACTATTAATTGTTTCAGAGTTAAGTCTAAGTTAGCCGGTTAATCAATGCTTTAACTGGAAACCGTGGAGTTAAAACAGTTTCTTAAGCCAGACTGTGGGCTGTCACGGACTGTCGATATTCCGACAACAGGGGTTATTCTACAAAGTAGGAGGCCGTGTTATTTCGATACTTCAACAAAACAGAACTGAACATCGAGCAAACAAGCTTCAATTGCAACAGTCCATTTTGAAACAAGCAAAAGTGTATTCTCACCTTTAGATGCGATCGTGTCCATGCTTGATATAAACTGGCCCTTCATGTAACACGTTAGAATTCCAATTTAGTGAAGCAGAAACAGCGCTCTTGAGCTTCTACCAAGGACGTCCTGCTGTGTTCACTAACCGAGGAAAAAAAGAAGGAATAGATATCAATTAATTTCTAGAAACTAAAATAAAGCAAAGAATCCAGTCCGGCGAGCATCCCCGACCTGGGCCGGTTTGAAAATGTCGAGCGCACTGCTTTCCTATTTTACTATCTTAATCGAAAAACGACAGAGCCTGAATTGTGTGTCGAGCAAACATAAAAGATTACTTTAAACTTGACTATTTTTAAAGTAGTTTCCTTTCAGTGTCATATGGAGCGGGTTGTTTTCACACAGAGCAGAGACACAATATAAAAAAAAAACTGCCACTGTACTGAAAATCTTACAAACCTGGCAAAGCGACTTGAGTGCAACGGGTGTATTAGTTTGTTGATGCAAAGGCGTAGAAAATTAAGGCCAGTGAGTCTGATTTCCCTGTTATACATTAGCAAGTTATTGTCATGAAACAATTTAATGTGGACGTCATAAATGTGATTTCAGTTTTTTTCTTATTTTATCAATATCTGCCTTTAGGCACGCAGATGTCAGTATAGAAGGCAAAACCAGCTGTCAAGCAGAAAGGATTTGACTCGGTAAGACGGCTAGAGATAACTATGGCTTTAGAACAGAAACGAATCTCCTCAAATACATCAGTTGGTAAAACACAATATAAAGAATAAGTAAGAGAGTTATTGCCATACCGAGAAAGAGAGTCGTTTCCACAGGACAAGACTCACCCACAAATCTGCAGATATACAACTATCTTTATGACAAGCCGAGTATTCTTAGCGGTGCCTAAAAAACGAGAAGCTTTCACTTGAAAAATAACGTTAAACACAATGCAATTGACTAACAGAGAAAATTAAATATCGCTTTGTTGTTTGACTCTAGAAACACTACAAAATAACAAATACAGCGAACAAAATGAAGTAAATTACAAATTAACACAAGGGCGACAAATGGTAGCAAGATTAATAGTGGGAACGAGATTTTCTAAATCCCAACAAGAGAAATGTTATTTGTGAGGGAGACCTCCATTGGTTTGCATGAATCTCAAGTTGGGGAAAGAAAGATGCAATTTCATTATACTAAGTTGATAATGGGCACCTATATATTTTTGGATAATCTTCTCTCGCATTTGCTTAATAATAGCTTTTATCCTTTAATCTATTTGCATTTGATGAAGTCGCTTTTTCTGGTCGATATATTCACTGGCTTCGAGACGTGCGATTGGAGGACTTGAAAGCAAAAGACAAGCCTTAATGCTATAAACTATTCAATGACCAAGATGGCTTGAGACTCACAAAAGTGCAAATTAATTTCTAATTTCAGCGTTGAAAGGGTTTCTAGTTTCTTTGTCGATGTTGCTCTGGGACCAATATTCACTTTTCAAAGGTGGTATACTAACCGAAAGAACTGACTTGGTTGGACATCGCTCTAATATAAGACAAACACAAAACGGCAAACTCGCTTTGATTATTAACAGGATTAATTATCAGCAAAAACGAATAGAAAGAGGAACAACTGATTTCTAAAGTTCTCTAACTTAAGTTAATCCAAGGAGAAACAGACAGAACTCATGCTTTTAGCTCAGTGACGCAAAATAGAACTGAATACATACGAATAGTAAGGTTGGGAAACAAGCTAAACAAATTTTTAAGAAGACGTCTTTTCCTACAAGGCTAACCCTACTTACACGCTCTACACTTAATATTATTTTGTTTGTGTCATATTCAATTTATAAAAACGACAGCCTTTCACCAAACACATGCAAATTAGCGGAAGGTGTTTTGACACAAAAGAAAGATGTCACACCGCTACAGCTGATAAACGCAATTCGCAGTTTACCCGTGAAGGTAAACACAAATACAGGAGACGGTCCCTTTGCGGCTTCAAAGCTCGAGTATACTTACTGTTTGGTTACATTCTCGATGGCCCGCTGAAGATATTTCCAGTAGAATTCTTTCCGAGAACACTGTCAGTAAGGGGCTAGTACGACGAAACGACGGCGTGTTCGCTTAGCCGTCAACCACCTTACGCGAAAATAAAAAAAAATTAACTTTGCGAACCTGTATAACTTTGTGAAAGTCAGAGAGTTTGAATAGCGTTCGTAGAAATATCTTGACGCCGGCAGTGTAAAGTGATCAAAGCGTCGTGACAGAGATATTCAATTAAATATCGCTGTGCGTTATAGGAGAAAAGTGGTTTTGTCTTTGGACGTTTCTTGAAAAGAATAAAATTATTTTCGCGAGATCGGGTTCATTTCGCCACCAGTTTTTCGCTCCGCCTACAAGGTGTGATTCTCCGTTTTAAATATATGTAACAGGAAAACGAGTGAAACGGTCAGGCTACCTCGCTTAAAAACCACCTGTTAATTGCAAGGAAAAGCGAGGCCAAATTTCAACGATGAAACTTAATGCGCGTGAATATGCCAAACAAACTAAATCGTTTAGTAAACTGTTTGATGTTCTGTCAGCTAGAGATATTTATGTGAGAAATCCTGGAAAGTCCGAATGTGTGAAGAGCATCGAAATCGTGACCAACCCCTGGGGGCAACCTTAAATCTTTTGGGACTGCTATTGTACGACGTAGAACTCACAAGCAACCGGTTTTGCATGTGATAAAAATATTGTATTACGGGCACAATAAGGTTTACACGTTGTTCAATGGCGCTTCGCTTGGAAAAGCGCTAATCTTGGCACAAGTTCGCGCTGTTTCTAACGCGGAAATATGTTGTGAATAGAACTCCAGACACGCGTGATGGTTAAAGACTGATGTTTAGCTCAGAATTTAATAAATAACACCGCATGTGGTAGAAGGCTTTAACTGTGCAAGGGATTACATGGAATGTTTAACCAAAAGGGAACTCATCGGTTAAAAACGCTTTTACTATATCGTGAAAAAAGCGAAATTGAAATCTACGGAGAAAAAATTTGCGCGAAGATTGAAAGGAAAATTTCGCTCCAAGGAACAGGTAGCATTCAAAAGAAGTTCTGTTCTTCAATAGAATTACTGAAAATTAGAAATAAAAGTCGCCTTGTAGCAACAGAAAGAGTACTTCCCCTGAAACGAAAATATGACTCGTTTATTTAAATGCATATATGTCGTAAACTTCACAAATATTTTAATATTTGCGGCGCACTTAGTGACTCAATAACCTTGAAATGTAATTTTTCACCTTAAAGGACTGGCCGACCGAAATTGGATGAATTATTCATGTTGTCTGAAAGCAAACGGGAAAACGCTTTCCCTTTATCTTTTCCATGACGGAAAGGTGGCTTTGTTCTATATATAAAAAAAAAAACTGTTGTATATCTTGGGTAGATATGAAATAGTACTACTGTTTGATGGTAGTAAACAGATATAAAGTTTGCTATCAAAACCCGTAGTTCCTCGGTTTTCACTTGTTTAAAATATTTCGAGATTATAGAGAACATCTGTCTAGGAAAGACAGTGTTGCTTCAAGTGCTAAATGCATCCACGCATTAAAGTGTAATTCGAAGCTGGTCTCCTTGTATTTCTGGCCGAGTATATTTACTAGTGTAGTTCTCGAATCCTCGCTTGTAGTGCTATAGGATCTTCAGCAGAAACAAGACCTCACCACTCAGCGAGACAATTGAACAGCATGCTAACTAAGCTTAAGGTACGTACTGTGTGAGGAATACGCAAAATATAACCCCCGAGAAGAGGAGTAAGGATCCATGTGTTCAGTGATGTAAAAAGAGATGGCTGGATTACACCGCTTGAGCTAGCCGTGGCTTATACTTTCACGCATGCCAAGGAAAACTTAAATCGATCCGTAGCTCTGTTGAAGACGATTCGTGTTCAAATTTGTCAGCCTGTCAAATAATTTAAGATATTAGCTGTCACGTTTTACCTCGGCACAGAGTTGAATTTTCCATTCAAACACAGCAACCGGAGTAGCACCAAGTAAAAAACGCAAGGAGGGGAGGGAGCGACTAGTTGCAAAGGATTGTGACGCTGGTAAATGTTCACAGAAGCGAGCTTTTTAATGTTTATTTTTTTCAATTTTGAATTGTTTTGTAATGGAGAAATATTGTATTTAACTGCTTCTCCTTGATTTGAATACGGGTTAAAGGTATATTGTGAACGCAAACCAAACAACACGAAAAATTTGAAATACCTCTTGCAATTATGAAGACATTGTTAAATAAGGCTGCCATGTTAAGAATAAAGAGCAATTTCAATTCTGTTCAATTCTTAAGTTTGCTTCACTCACCAAGATCTTTTTTATACAAATGAACGACACAAGCAAACAAAGTCCGCCTTGTATAATGGAGCGCTGAATGTGTCTGAATTTTTAATTGAAAAGCTGTTCTAATTTCAAACGTAGTAACGACATCTCAAGAATAAAGTTCAATTCTGTGACAAACTGATCGGAGGCCGCCTGTTAACATGCACGCACAATCCACCGTAACTGCATTTAAATACGTGTTAAGACATAATGAGATATCAAGTCGATATATGTTGGAACAAAGAGTATATTATTGGTAAATCAGTTTCACACGTGAGACAATTGGGAAATTTCCTGATAATCTGGATTTCTTTTTACTTCTATTTGCATCAAAGCAAAGAGAATAAAAGGAATTCATTAGCTGAATTTCATGGTAGCAGCTGAGGGAAAGGAATTGGCAAACAGTCAGTCAGTTCGTCAACACAAACATCGAGAAAACAACGTGGCCACCCGAAAAACTTATTTTACAAGATCACAGCCACCAGAAATGTCGGGGATAAATCTTCAAAGTAAAGAAAAAAATAGCATGATTTTAACAGTTACCCAATTTAAAGTTGAAATCTAAACGCAGAGAATTATGGCTTAGTTAGGTTGGTTTTACCACTGCACGTACGAATATGAAATATAAATACATGTCCCATTTGATTGTTAAATTGTTAGACGATGAAGCATCCCGAGGTCAAACGAAGTCATATGCCTAGGCCAAGTTTGAAGGGATTATAAACTTTTTTGCAGTGCCTTATGTGTCAGTTCAAAAACATAACTGAGAATGACGTTGAGATTAACCGAACAAGACTTATCATGGCTCCAAGTTATGATAAACGTTTACTTTGCTTTCTTGCACAAAGCTACACGTATACGAAAAACCCAGCTCGATGCGAAGGAAAAACTAAGCAGGATTTATCATTAAATTCTGACAAACCCGAAGTCGGTAAATAGTGTGTTTTCGAATAACCGAGTTCACTTTTTACACTGGATATCAGGGATTTTATATAAATCTCTCCAGTATTCAAACTAATGTTTTTTTCACGGTCAGTCCAGCTCTGTTTGTGGGCACCATTATCCATTGAAACTCTGGCAAATATTTTGCAGGGATCATTACTTTAGCAATAAACTCGACACGATTGTAAATATCAATATGTCCCCAATGATGGAATAACTGATACAGAGCTAAAATGCACGCCTTCAATGAAGTTCAGTTTGTGGTTAAGTTTCTACTACGCTTCAAAATAATGAATACAAAAATTACAGTATTTAGAGCGGGAAGGTACAAGCTGTATAGTAAGTGTCTATTGTATCGTTGTCCTTAATAACTGGTTTCCATGTGGTTCTCTATCCTGGTCGAATTGGTTTTTGTGGGGGGAGGAGAATCGGAGAATCCCGAGAAAAACCCTGGGAGCAATGCGAGAACCAACAACTAACATAGTAGACAAATTGCTACTCGGTAGACGAGGAAAAAGAAAATACACATGTACAGTAGGGAAATTTAGTTTACGAAAGACAAAAATTACAAGCAAAAGTTAAACGGAAAATATGACATTGAAATAAGCATGAAGTAAACGCGATTTTGTTTGTGCCGTATCTGCAATATCATGAAGATGGGATGAGGCAGACCGCTCTCTTTTTATATTACTCCTTTTTCAGACTTCTGTCTCTTGCAAAGTGCTGGTGATCTTAGAAACCGACCAAACGAATAACAATTTATTTTGCTTCCCAGATAAGTTAAGGAGTTATTAGGGACAGTATTACAATAGCCACTTACTACAGTGTTATGTGCGAGCACCAGATCGTGTACATAACACCAGACTAAAAGTATACGAATCGTAAGCTGAAAATTTACGTCTTGAAATACAAACCTTGGTTTTGTAGTTCTACCATACATTCACCAAAAAAAAAGCAAACAGACAAACATACACAAAACAAAACGAGGTTATAAGCTCTAAAAGCCTATATCCCTAGAAATCCTCAGTAGAATTCAACACAGTCGAAGAGCAACTTCTTTAGAAATGGAAACTTGACGTGCTAAAACAAAAACCACATTGCATAATTCCCATCGCCGAATCCCCAAACGTAAGTGTAGTACCTCGTTTCAAAGAAGTGCATTTTAGTGGGTTAGAGTGCCTCAAAAAATATTTTCCTCTTGCATTAAGAGGGGCAATGTCTTTAACAAATAGAAAATATGTTGAAGAGATGTGGAATAACTGCTTCGTAGACGGGGAAAAAGAAAATGAAAAATTAAGTTTTCCACTAAAAACTAAAATGTACGTAGTTGATTGGAGATTAAGATAGATATCAGTTCACAATGAAAGACGCTGAACGATAAATCTTGGTGGATAAGTCGAGGCGGAGAAACTATCTTTTGCATTCAACAACACAACCTTCATCGACGAGTGAAAATACCAAAACTCCGCGCTAAAGTAAACTATAAATTAAGCTAAATTAAGACCTGCAGGCAAAAATTAAAAGTCATTTCATTTTAAAAGTGCATCAGTTCTAGTCGATTTGAAAAGCTGTTATAGGACACTATATAAACAGAAAACCTTCAGGACTAATACAGTGCCGTCAAAGGTTCGAGAAGTTTTTCTTACTGATTTAGCTTTTTGGTACGAGAGCCGTAGCAAAACCTTGCGAAAAAGTTTGGTCTTGGTCGCGAATATTTGTAGAATGAAAGAGAATTAAAATGTCAGACAAGTTAATGGCGCTCTGTGCTTGCCCAGAATTTGAACAGAGTGCAGTTGTTAACAGCGATCGATGTTGAGCTGGAGTATGCATGCCACGAGCAGTAATTGCATCGCAAATAGAACTTCGAAGCAAAATCAGTTTTTCTTAAAGAAACAAACAAAATATCTCACCTTTGAGAGAGAACTTCAAAAACAAAATTAACCCGTGTAAGTTTAATGTAGCCGTCGATCTTTCTCGCTTAAAACAGGTGCTACATATATGGACGTCATATTTGTCTGTCGATAGTTGAGCTTCCCACACGGAAAGAACACGTGGTTCTCCTAATAAGGTAAACATGCGACTATGCGGGGAGTTCCAATTGTGTATTGTCTTCTGGGTCAGTCGACTCCAGTATGGGTTTTGATAATAAGGGGTGAAGATGAAAGAAAAGAGCTAAGTGGCTTTGTTTACTCATTAAAAGAAAACACAGCCTTTCTTTGTCAAACATATAGTCTTTTATTCCTATGTCCTATAAAGTCACTTCAGTAGAATCTCATTATCTGTATTTTTACTTCGAAGCCCTTCATTGTTAAGTGGGCCGCCCCACCGATATCGTAGTCGAAACTACACCTAATTTCCCTTGGATACGATTAGACTCAAATCTTAAATCCAATTTGTTTTTTATCGTTTTTTCCCCAAATATTTTGCGATGGTTCTTTTCTTTTTTATACAATACAACTGTATGAAGACATCATTTTTCAGAAAAAATCCACTCATTTAGAACAACTGTAAATATTGTTCCTTTGTGATTTTTACTGTTGTCAGTACGGTGAAATTTACGTGAGTTGTATTCTGGGTTCATTTCACAGAATTTCTTTTGTTATAACCCAACGGAAATGCTGATGATGATTTCTTTTGGTGTTGTTTTCACTCCGAGATTCATAAATCAAATCAGAGGAAATAAAATATATAAAATCTCATTTTTTTTACCAGGCTGAACACTATGCGAGTTAATTAATTTAACTGGTTGTGGCATCTCCGCCTCACAGAAATAGGATTATATATGTACCATTTGGAACTAAGTCAAATTAAAACGATTTGAAATTTTCTTTCACTGTATACTGAATATCATCGTTGTGTCGTTTAACTCTTTACTTTCAGAGGGTGATCTCTATTTGTTGCCTTATTTTTACTGCAATGTATTGTCGAACGGAAAAGTGACGAGAATTAAGAAAATCATTGACTAGAAAATATGGTTTTGATGCAGTAACAAAATTAATGGTAATCACAGGGGGAACTAATACAATTTTACCACGCTAACTTGTGAGAGCAGCCGGGTTCGGCTTGCTTTTTCACACCACTGTCACCAGCGACAGAATAATAATAGATTAATAAAAAATAAAGTGGACACAAGCCCTCGAACTATTACAGCTGAACAATTTAGAAACGATGGTATGCTCTAAGACTTCAATAAATGATCCTAGTATTTCCATGTAAAAAGTAGGTTTAGTAAAAACTGCTTGCCAAGCAAAGGTGGACAGACCAGATTTATTTTAGTACAGGACAACTGGCTTGTCAAAGTTAAAATTTCGCACAAACTTGCATAGATTCGTCCACGAGCTGACCTATAGGCGTAGCACCCAAAATGTGAGGATGGTAAATCTCGACTCTAATTCTTTCTTTCCCCAAGAGGAGAGGAAAGGAAAGGTTTTGACCAGAGTGTACAAACACTGAGCATATCACATCATGATATGAATAACTTAGTAAAGAACTGTCAATGATGTCCCAACCAGAGTTTTGCGCTAACTGATCTAGTGACAAACAGTTGTAGAGAGAATTTGACTTTCAGCTCATAAATATGCTGATCTTCTTATCAGAACAGACTTCTCTTTTCTTCTACTGATATTTTTGGATCAAGTAACAAGCAGTCACACTAGGTGTTGTTGTTAATTTTCGTCCTTTTCTGTTGGTCTTGCAGTATTACGACTTTTGAAACATTTTAAAATCGAGCATGGAACAGAGGACAAAATGAACGCAAAATCAAATCAATAATTTAAAATCTTAAAAAAAAAAACTATGCAAATTGTACAACATTGGAACGGATTTCCCTTCGTGGCTGTATTAATGTCAGTCCAGTTTTCGCATTATTCCTAGCAAGAGTAACAAAATAGTCTTTAGGAGACATTGCAATTGGCCGGTTTGTTGTAGTTATGCAGTGTTTTTGACTTTTGAGTTTACATACTTGATCGCCATTCTGGAAAGCGTTATGAATGGAGCTGAAATCTTATTCAGTGCACCAGCGTCCATGATTCAAATTGGCTGAAAACTCAACAACATAGTTCTGAGTGTAATCTAAAAGCCTTCTTTAACTTATATGTTCTCTCTCTCTGAGAGGCATTTCAACATAGCAGCTTTGGTATAAAGTAGACATAAAGAATTCAAATGTAAAGTACCACTTGTAACTAAGCTACCTTACTTACATTACGGCTAATGTTCTTTCAGCTTATCGGAGACGCCGCTCCTGCAGAAGAAGTTCCAGTAACAGATCTTGATGACTGGGAAGGTGAGATAAATGGCTTATTGACTGCAGTTAATCGGACGAATGTAAGAAAAATACCTAAGTGACTGTTCAGATAGCAAAATAGCCGTTAAATGGGCAGGTACAAAACAAAGGACATCCGATAAGGAAGTGGTTTGAGTGGCCACCAGCTACTCAAGTTGGGGACTTTAAATGGGTTCGGAAGCCCTCTGAAGGCGGAATGTCAAAGCTTAACGCGCATTGGCCAAACACGCGCTCATGACGTGCCAATAAGCGGGACGTGGAATCAACAGTCAATAAGCAGGCAGGTTGAACGCCATTCCCAATTAAAACCACAGGAAGGAAAGTCACGAATTTTCAATACACTGGGCACAGCGTAAAACAGTTACTGCAGGAAAAGAAAAATGCTGTGTTTATTTTGAAATAAAATTGTTTGACTATCGAGGACAAAGACACGCTAAGCAATAGCACAGTTGTGTTCCGCAGATGCGGAGATTCAAACGCGCCGACTTTTAATGCTTTTTAGAAGGTAAATAACTTCAAAAAGCCGTGTAATAAGTGACAGCCACTTCTGGTTGGCGGGCCGTTAAATACCCTTTTAGAGGGAAATACCTTCTGTCGTATCTTAAGATACAGGACACAGCATGTACACAAGTAGACAATTTCTTAGCTATTTAATGTTCTTTTTCCTGATAAGAAACACACCTTAAACTATAGTGCGATAAAGAAAGAAAAACAAGACTTGAAGTGTTTCTAATTTAGTGCAGAGAGAGAAATCAAAAGAGATAATTCAAAAGAAGAGATAGTGAGGGGGGAGATAGTGAGCGAAATGTTATTAACTCGAAAAATAAAATTTAATAATAAACCAAAAGCGCTCATAATTGTGCTGCTGCTGATTCAAAAGAAACAGAACAGAGAGCATAAAGCGGATTTATTCCCTTTGTATGCGCAATTATAGTAAAATCTCCAAAAACTAGAAACAAAAACGAATTCTTCAGGTTTTTGAACAACTCATTCGCATTGCCACTCGCCAGGAGTAAGAACGCGATATTGAATTTCTTTTAAGCTTGGCGCAGGTGCGTGCTTATCTCATAGGTGCGCATTCCAGAAAAACGCAGTCAGCCTCGGCTATAGCGCAGCAAGAGATTTCTCAACTATCGGTTTTTCGGGATCAACGCTTCGGCAACACAGCGGGGTAAAATTATTACCTGTAGTGAGCGCATAGAAAGTTCTGAAGAAGGTTTATTTTATGCGTACAATAAAAGTTTCATTAATTTCAAGTCACATTAAGGACGAAAAAACAGTCGACGCCAAAGAGCACTTTTATGAATCCAGATGTTTACTTTGAACGAGGAAGATTCATAATAAAAAGAGCAGGTACTTTAGCTTTTCAGACAGGTTTTTACAAAAAAAAAGCAGAGGACAGGAACTACAAGTAGTCAGTGTCAGCTCATTCTCTGAAAGCGGTTTTCTTTCTTTTTTCACTTCGCGCTCTTTTCGACTTGTGCTTCTTAAGAGGTTTTTTTTTTCTACCCATAACTAAAAAATCGGAGGTTTTGCGACAACGACGCGGTGACTGATACACAGTTTATTATGCTCAGTGTTCATGCTGAGAATTCATGCATGAAAAACATTACTACAATTATTTATTACAAACTTGGCGCTAAATAAAAATCAGCATGCAGCTCTCTACGTATGACAGGTCACTGTAAAGAGCTACCACAGAAACACATGATGTACGGCGAAATGTTCAACGCTCTTTGAAAACATCAAACTTGGCTATGCCCAAATGAGCGTGAGTTAAATTATTAGCCTCTATACAACTGCAAATGCTACGTATAGAAACATGCATAGAAATCTTAAGAAGACAAAATATAAAATGTTCAACATGAGATTCTCAGAAGTTAAAATAGTCAAGTTAAACTGTAGTAATGAAGTAAACTGAAGGAAGTACAATTAGTTGCCTTTTTTTTTCCTCATATCGTTTTATGATCGTGTAAAGGGCATTTCTAAATTCTTTAAGTTGAGACGAAGACTTCGGAAAACCTGAATTCATTCGATATAATAATACATGCAAACAAAGAAAGTACAAGGTCTCGATTTGTAACTGAGATTTTTCCGTTACCATGTTATAAGGTGAACTTCTCCAGCGTAGCGAAGGCCTGTCAAATGATTTTACTCAGGATGAACGTTTATGAAGATCAAAGTGTGAATTTTGTAGTAAACGTGGAAGAACTATCGACAAACAGCGAATCTTGTGTTTACATAAAGTACGGGTAACATTCATTGTGTACAATGTTTTTCTAACTTTGAAAATTTCCATGAGTTTTTTTGTCAATTTGTGCATTACAATGCTCATGTGAACACGAAACACAATACAATAAAACAAGAAAAAAACCAGCAAAAACAAAACATAATGAGAAAATGTAAATTTTAAAAAGACTTGCAGTGCGGCGACTTATTCCTCGTAAAACAGGCGGGGATGGTTAACACCACGTGCGTTAGAAGACTTGTAAATGAAATTTCATGTTCAACTACTGAAAAACGAAACAACGACCAAGTTACAAATGAACCCTTAGCCTTCAACGTTCCGCGCACAGGCAGACAAACGGATCCCGCTCCGCGCATTACTGCTGTGAATTCATCTTTAGTTAATGTGTTGTGCTATTAGGGCCATTTCCTAACTTTGTTGCAAAAGCTGTTAAGGCGGGACAAAGCAACAGATACACTTACCGCTGGGCTGATAAATGTTTTAGCTTTCAAACGTGGTGCAGTTAAAATAGGCAAAGCGATGAAGGTCATGATTTTACAATAGCGACATTGAATCATATTTACTTATTGAGCGGCGAAGTTACTTAACAGGATGAAAATCTCTGTAATGCACGATATTCCTTCGACTACTCCTTGAAGGAAAAAACGCAAAATTCACTAGTATGCTATAAAACCTAAATGACAAGATTATACAATTTTTTTTATGACTAACATCTTTTTTATCGGCTTAGAAACAAGGCAAATGATGACTGGGCTTGTTATTCTGCAGATACAAGAGCACTATGCCTTTATTTGGCCATGAAAAATAAAAACAATACAAGTTCCATTTAATGGTCCAATGTGTTAGATTTTTGTTTCAAAAAAGCAATAAAAAGAATTCTCATAAGGAGTTTTTTTAAAAGATATAGTTTGAACTCAACACGGATCATTCGAACTTTTATATCCAAGGAACAGTTCTCAAAAACGTAAATGTAGATTATAGTCCGAGATTTTGTGATTTAATATATTTTCCACAATATCGAATGGACTTTAAAACTTAAAAACCAGGAAAGAAAACAGTTAAAAGCACACCACGTATTGGCAACTGGAGTCTTAGTCTAACAGATATTTTAATTTAAGAAGAAACGGCAAATATACTGAAATGAGGAAGCTTAAATTTGAATTTACATGCGCAAAGCAAACAAATGTACCAAAGTCCTTTATGTTCATCTACCATGTGCATAGAATTTCTTCTTTTAGAAAATATTCCGTTCGATGCTTTTGAAGCTGTTCCAAGCAAGAAGCAAAGGTGAACAGAAACTCTGAAGCTTCCCCTAATTTATTTTGTCTTGTAATTATGAAGCAAACAAAGGAAACGGTGGTTCTATCTAGAGGTCGATTTTGGGCTTAGGGCTTGCGGGTTAGGATAGCCATATAACGAGTGTTAAGCTGTCAGATAATGTAGTTGACTTGCAACAAAATGAGGCAGTCCAAAGATTCCCAACAGGACTGCTGAATTATGAAATGAGCTGAGATCTCGCTTCTTTTTCCGATAATTGGATCGGGATAAAAGCGAAAAGAGAAACAAAGTATTTACCATAGCAGTTTTCTTTGGAATAAAAAATGACGGCCGAGAACGTGATTGCAGGAAATGAAAATGTCATTGCCCACGAAAATTTTTCATAAAGAACTCATTCCGCACGCCATAAAAATAGTTGTCTTCGAATTAAATGAAAATAAGAGCATTTAAAGCAAAAAGGACAACAAAGGTAGACACCAAAGTACTAGGATAAAAGAGAGAGAGAGTTTTGATTAAGCTGTTTTAGTCAGCAAACCCTAAGGCAATGCGGTCTAAAATATTAGAATGGCTCTTACAATAGGCAAATTAATGGGGAAATAACGAAGATATAAGTTTAAAACGAAGAAAAGTAGGGGGAAAAAGGTCATGACGTGTTTCTATTTCGTTAGGGCAACATAAGAAGTTGATACTTACCTGTGGAAAAAATATTGCGCTTCTTAGGTGGAGGAATTCTCTATTTTGATTAAAAAAGCCTCGGTTTTGGGGAATTTGCCAGATCTTGGTCGTAGCTTTAAATTTGAAAACAGTCTGAAGAAAACCAATGCTTGGCTGGCTGACAACGTCGCAGAATTGGGGCGTTTTAATTTCAGTTTCCCTGGAGGAAATATACTCGTCTTGTTAAGCTCAAATGGTTGGGAGTTTTTTGCGACAGCTCAGCCTGCTCCCTGCCTCGCAGTGTTCAGCTTTTGAGGTTGCAAAACAAAGAACATAATGTATTCCTGTATAAAGGTTGCTTATTTGTCTCAGTTCTAGAAAAGGGAGTAGGCACAATTCTTACGCGAGAGGCAGGTATCACGGCGGTGGCACCAGTCAAACACAAAGGGAATTCAACCATTGAAACAACTGGCACTGAAAAGAAATAATTTTCCACGTAAACATTTACTTAGGTGCAGTGAAAAAGCCTTTTGAAAGAGGAAAATCTGTAAACGACTGTGTTTAACCATATGCCATCTACAGAAGAGTCACTGAACAGAAGCCATTCGAACGCTCATGAAAAGAACGCGCTCATGAAAGAATTTAGATTAACCGCGACATTCAGCCAGCCACTGCGTATCGCCCATGAAAAAACCTACATTAAACGCTTGAAAGTACGGAACTAACGAAGGATTGTTGCCTGTTAAAGCTGCTAGTGATTGTATGACACTTCTTTGGCACAATCGTAGAACTGAAACAAAATCACTCCATGATACAAAAGAAGTCTTGGATTTTCACAACTGAATAAATCATTCTATAGATTCGAAGTATTTGAAAGACAGTGTTACGAGATAATTTTGCTTCAATGTCACTTAAGTACTGTTCTTTAGTGCTTAACTTTATTTCACATTGACGCGTAAATTGAGAGTGAGCGAATTAGAAAAGAGCAGAAGTTATTGATACGAGCGCGAAGCAAAGTAAATAAGGTGGCTTATTTACTGGTAATGCACTCTTTATATTGAAATAATTTCGTAGGGAAAATTCTCAGATGGTGTTTTCTTTTGAAATTGAATTGCGGGTCAAAACAAACTAAAGGCTGAAAGTGGAAGTGTAGTTTAAAATAGAGTTTTGTATGTACAAGTTACGAAAGAGTAATTATATACCTGTAAAGGTAAGAACGCACAAGGACATTTTACCTGTATTGTTGCCTTAGGGTAGAATCAAAAGATATGAACAAAAGTGACGCTAGCATTCTCACGTACTGATGTAAAGAACTATCTGTCGCTTTCAGATAAAGCATTTGCTAGAAAGGTCTCTCAAGGAAACATCGTGTTGAAAATTTGAGGAGAAATCTAAAAGTTCAACATTTGCTTTCAATAGGTATGGGTCATTATGTCGTTTGCCTTCAATGAGAGCGCAAAGCACTTGTGTGGTATGAAAAAGAGAAAAAATCCTCACCTGAAAAGAACGAACTGAATAAGGTGTAAAAATGAATTATGCGTTCGTTTTCCTTTTTTTCCACCAAGGTCATTGTATAAAGGACTTCCCTCGACACATTTAAAAAGAAGCAAGAAACATCCCTCTTTGCTAAATGTTGGATTTGTTGATCTGTGTTTGATTCAAATGATTTAAGCTGTGAAAATTCAGGAGTAAGGAAAGATCGCACCAGCAGTACAACGAATAAAGAACGCAATGTTTTAAGTATTTTTTGAATGAGAATAGCCTCGAAGAAGCTTGGAAAGGTACGATCGTTCATTTAATGAAATATATAATGTAAGGAAAGCTATGTTACATAACTTTTCAGGTGTTTCAGGTGTACAATTAGGTAAAGAGTCATACGAAGAACAGTTTCTTGAAGGTACTCTTGTTTTGAATTCTGTCTATTTGCTTTCGAGATTTTGCAAGCAATACAAAATGAAAATCTCGTTCAGGTACGGCTAAGGTCAGTAAAACCACTCAAGATGGCGTCCTCGACGACGTTACACTATTGCAAATCAAAACTTAAAAATCTTTTACTAACGTCAAAAAGTATAATAAAAAATATGCTCTGCGTAGATTGGAATTCTGGCTTATTCTTTCTGGGAATTTTAAGTCCATCTGAATACGAGAGAGCGCGAGACAAACAAAACTTTCTTTGACACACAATCAAGATTCGAACAATTATCTTCGGTTACTCATTGTTCTTTGCAGTAAAAGGACTAAAATACACAGCACTGACAAGAAATATTACTATTAAATCGTTATTTTAGCGGTTCTCGTTCTGACAACGTCGGCTAGATCTTATTTCAGAACGCTGGCTTGCTTACTTTCAAAGCACGGTCGCAGAGAACAACCCTGCGTAGTTGGCCATGTTCGCTTCTGTAAGGCAGCTGAGTGTATTGATTTAGAAGGAGTAACATGAAATCAAACTGGCTCAAGTTATCGTCTTCACTGAACTTAACAAAAGGTCATGGAACGGGAATATTTTAACTTGAAATAAACATTTTTCTTTCCCCTGCCAAATGCTTCCGACTGTTGCTCAATGTTCGTGGAAGTTTAAGACGTCATGGGTGGCAATAAGACAAACGGGCAAATATGCCGGACAAGGTAGCCACCACTAATCAAAAATGAGATGTACAAAATGAAGTTGGCACAAAGGAGTAAGGCCTCTAAAAGTAAGTGCAGTGACTCTCCCGTACAGAAAGTGGCTTTTTACTGCAATTTTCTTTTATTTTCTTTTTACTATTTGCTAACCTTTGGCGATAAAATCAAGTCTTCACTCAATATTCCCATATCTCGAATAATTATTTTGTTATTTTGTCAAATTATAGCCATTTCCTAAAAATATAAATCTACATGTAAGACAACTTATGAAAGAAAACGTAATTTGTGTTTCCTACAATCTACCTTGTAATTTTGATTTCTCTGTTTTAATTCACGCAAACTGATTTTCTTAAGTTATTGCCGATAAACGAGAACCTTTTTGTATTCCAGCAGTATTGACAAAGATGTGCCAAAGAGATTTTAAGCCCACAGACAATAAAAACAAGCATTGAATAACCAGACAATAACAGCAATGGAAAACAAAAAATAGAAATCGCTGTTAATCTTTGGAAGGGGACACACACATTCCTCACTTTTGATGAAAGTTAAAGAAATAACAACAGCAAAGCACTTGGAGCGCAAGGTTTCAAGCCGTTCAATGGTCATACAAGCAAGGTTTCTGTTTTGGCCGGTGCCAGTGACAGGTTAAGTATAAAAGAAATTTAATTTACCAGTTGAATACAAGATTAACTAGAATTATGCTGGACTGACGTGAGTCTGATCTATAGTGTTCTTGAAATGTACTTGTTGACAGCAAAAAGGCACTGAAATGGACCACCTGTTTGAGAAAGGAAGCTGTCAAATGACACTAGTTTTCTGACGTTCCTTGCTTTAGAAGAAGTTATTTTTGTCGACGTCGTTGTGCCAGAGGAATAGCGAACACAATGGGAAAACTGTTGTGAAACACAGGAGTTGAAAAGAAGCTTCGGCTAGTGCAGAATGCAGAGAAGAAAAATAAGTGTGAGAAATAAAGGGCTGAAGTTGTTTATTAAAGAGCCGTGCTACTTGTAAGATTTACTTGTACTCTTCGCTTCGTGCGAGTTTCACTGCTTGAATTGCTTTCACAATTAGACCTGAATTGAAAAATGGCTTTAAATAAATACCCTTGCGACAATAGCTAAAAATATTGTTTGGAATAGAAGCAATTGAAAAGTCTTTTCAACCCAATATAAAAGCACATTCATTGTATACTGTGTGGAGTATAAAGAGGAAATGTGGAATAATCGCCGACTGGTGTTTACTCGTGCGAGAAATAACTACATAAAAAGGCTATTAAATTGAGCAATTCATTCAATTCTCGTAGATCCTTTTGGATAAATTCAACTAAAATACGTTGAAACTAGAATCTTGTTACTTATCTAGAATACTGTTGCTAAATGTCAACACGACAAGACTACCATAAGGCTAACGACACTAAACCATGTCTTTCTAAATTGTACCTGTAAAAAATTAAAAGTCTTTGTGAGCACGCCATGAAGAAAAACCTCCGACTACAACATACACAAAGGCTAACGTGAACAAGAAGCCATATCTTAAGCTGTTTTCCCATACGGTTTCACAATACAGGACAAGTGGAAAGCTCTGAATAATAGAATGTTGTCTTGTGATCTCCTGGTCGAAGCACCACATGTTAAAGATAATAATTTACGACACGAAAACTGTTCGAGCCAAACGTAACGATCTGTTTTAACATGCCTGCCTCTTTCATGGTCTTCAAACGGCGCAATTTTTTACTAAAATATTAATGATAACGAGGGCTGAAATCCTATTTCGGCATTTTACGACTGGGACGAACTGCAACTGAACCTTTACGCATACAGAGCTTGAAAGTGAAGCATTTGATTAACAAATACAGGAAATAAATTTCATCAAGTTGCCTTCAATGCCTATCGTAACTTTCTTAATAATCTTGCTAATATAAGATGTTTTCCATTTCTTTCAGAGGTTTTTTTGAATTACTAATAACGGCTTTTGCATATGGTTAACCCTGGGAGTTAGCAGGGCCGTAATTGTTTTGGTAGGCTAGGAGACTTTAGATCGCTGAAATGATTTTTGATGTATTTTAAGTAAGGGGCGTTTTCGTCAGCAGGTCCCACTTACAATGTCATGGTTCAAACGAATTTTCTGCCTGTGAGTGCAGCGACTGAATAGTTATAACGAACGAGCGGAGTTATTCATTTCTGAATAATCGCGGCCTGTGTTAAGACGTACCTCTCTTTACAGCGCTATAAAACAGTAATGGAACAACTGTTCTCCAACTAGCAGGTGTGTTACCTTGACAAATACGAAAGGAGCGTTCACTTGCCTTGAAATCACAATTGTTTCTCTGACAAACGACCACTTTGCCCTCAAGCGAAAAAAAATGCAATAACCGTTGTATTGAGGTTCAATGAAATATCAAAAAATAACAATAACATTTTTCTGATATTTCACTGCTACCGGGGAAATAAAAAAAGCAAACGAAACCCGATCTCACGCGGCCAACAGGCGGTTTGCCTAGATGTCAAATGCTTTCTTCTCCGATCCGCGACTGAATGCAAATAAGAACTCCTGACCATCGAACTCGATTGACGTACAAATATTTGGAAACAGAGTGGTCATCTAATATTTTAAAAGCAGAAGAAAAAGGCAACATCACAACGCGACGTTTCAAAAATGTTAAAAGAAAAAAACCCCTCCATGTCAGATTTTAATGTTGTCTGTCTACTGCAATGGATTTACCAGCGTTGTCGCTTTCACCAGGGAAAATACGTCTCTAGAACAGCCCAGGACAATGAATAAATGAGCAATTGTTTCTCTGTTGTTTTTCGCTTTTCAGCGTCATAACAGCTGCTCAAAAATGCATTCTACCTGTTTTCAGGAAACGTAGTAGCAGTCACAAAGTTTGTGCAGGGTACCAACCTAAAAACGGCTAGCAGCTCCGAGAGTTTAGTGAGAAAAAAGTGAGGTAAAGTACAAAAGCTTTCCGAAGTTCTCTTAACATGGTCATCAAACTTAAGCTATTTGTTAAGCGATATGTTTTTTCCCGCAGCTAACCTTGTATAGTACAGTTGAAGAAAGAATACTGGACAATGTCTGTAGATGAGTAAAGTGAATTTAGGACCTTGGGGAAAAACAATTTATGATACCGCAGTTGTAAAATTGTACATTATATATTAATAATATAAATGTTCTTCTGAGGGCGTGAGAAGAAAGAACTCCGATTTGGAACTTACTGCAGTTAAAGAGTCAAGTTTAGTGAGGGTTAAAGTTACTAAAGTAATTTTCATATATAAGCTAACAGCAAAAATAAGAAAAAAAAAACCTCTGCAAATGTTGTCATTAAAAGAAGCACGTTTTTCGTTAAGGTTTCATATTACACCTAAGAGTCCTCACCCTGTAGATGAGAAGTTGGAATGAATTTCTCAGTCTAGTAATATCGACACTTGCGAGTCGGTAGCGTAATTGGCTGATGCAGATTGCACCAGAATTTTGTCCAATTGATTCAATTTTGGCAAGCCATTTTCCACGTGCGAGACGAACTCTTAAGATTCAAGAGTCTTTGAAAGAAATGCAAAGAGTACTGGATAAGAGCCAAGAAAACGGAAATAAGCTACTCTACAAGAGCTTCTTACCTTTAGCTGTGCTGTAGAAGGTGTATGCGATGTTTTCCTTAAAACGTAAGTTGGGTGGCTGAAAATGGTTTTATAACGAACGTGGACCGTTTTGAACAGGAGTTCGTGCTTCACCGTGCTGCAGGGGAAATGGGAAATCGTGCTGTGGAGATAAGTATCTGATTTAAATATAACTTGTGACATGTGCCATTCATAAATCATTAAGAATCCCACTTTTGAAAGGGCGCGCGTTGTAAAACCTTTTTCAAAACCAAAGTTGGCGGTTTCTTTAAAAGAACTTGAAATTTCTCCTTTTAGGCGTTTGGCCTCAATGATTTTCAGCTTGGACACAAGGACCTCGAAAAGCGGAAGAACTGCCCGCGTATTCTTGAGTTCATTTGCAGTTCTCCAAATGCGGCTAAAATGGCCCCAAACTGTCTAAGTCAACATAGCTGCCCAAATTAGCAGCTGACAAAGCAACAGCAGCATTAGAACTTTTAAGCAAAACAAAAGCCTGCTTTCTCAAACAATAAAGACTAGACACATTTGGCTAGTCCCTGTCACACAGAAAAGTCAACTTTCTCTTTAAAACTTATAGGATGTGTGTTTTTCTTTTATGTTTCAACAAGGAACAACTTGAAATTTCAAGAAGGCTTGCCAATGAAATTGACTGCCATTTAGATTTTAGCAGAGACTAAAAGGCGGTCGATACGACAGACACAAGGCCAAACTCTAAAAGCTTATTTGCGTAGTCTTTGAACGCCGCGTTGAAAATTCGTGCATGCATAAAAATATCGTGGCAGTTTACCAAAAAACGCTGTGAACAGGAAATTCTCGGTTAACTGTAAATACAGTTTACAGAGTCGAGGTCTAAAGACCACGCGGTCTATTGTGGAGTTCCTTTTGTCCAAAAACACTAAAACAAAGGAGGTCTGCTAACTGTAACTACACGCTTCTTTCACGTTTTAGATTACTCTTTAATTTTGTTATGAAAACAAAACGCACTCTTCTTGTCGTGAACAAATATCTCATTCAGCCGGCACAAAAGGAAATTACACTTTCTAAAGCCGGTTATTTTGCTTCGAATTAGTGAGCTAATTTCGCAGGAATTGTAAAGTACCTTTACTGTGAGTTGTGATTCTCCATGTCTCTGGGGACTGTGCTAATCGGAGGTACGTTACGAGAACATCGTTTCAAGTCCTTGTCAAAACTGGGTTACTTTTAAAAATGGGAACTTTACAGCTGATGTCAACAAAGATTAATTCGTTTTCCTTTCATAAAATGCCCTGACTTTTGAAGATAAACTTTCCGATTTACTTTACTCTTCGTAATGGCTTCCTACAGCCGTATTACATTTCTCTGTTTCTATTTTAAATGATGCCATTGTTTTTTCCTTCCCTTTACATCCTAAGTGGACAAGTGTGAGGGAAAAATCTCGAGCAATTTCTTGCTATGAAAACAAATAACAAAGATCTCGTCTTAACAATATTGTTGACCTAGAATGGCTTCGTCCCAAGCCAATGAAATCCCTGGCACGACATGAAATGAGTTTTAAAGTTTGCACAACGCAACTTTATTAATCGGACATTTCCACTTTACAAACACAATCCAAGGCTCTGCACGAATCAATGCAAGAATTAAAAAGGGACAACTGAGTACACACCACGATTCATCTTTTTTTCTATTTTGTTCAAAACAGTGCAACTTGTATATCTCTGGAGAGTAAGATGTTGGGCAAAAACAAATATAAGTAAAGTAGCGTTGTATAAAATAACCTGAATGAATTAAGCAACATCGAGAACGTTTCTAAAGCAGATTTTAATTTCGATGAGTGAATGTATTTTAGAAGTGCTAGCAATACTGTAAATAGCACAGTGTGGGGACATTTTACGATGTCTACAAAAAATAAAATATATTTATATATAAAGCAAACGAGGTAGCGCGCGGGCGAATCGCAGACGCAACTCGAGCAATATTGTCTTGCTGGCAAACTGAGCAATCAACTTATTGCTACTAGGCGACACCGACTGAGTTCGTCGCTTTTGACGACCAAGAAACTAATTATGAACACGATGAAAAATAAGCAAGATAAAAGAAAAAGTAAGCAAATACATGGGTATTGAATTGACAAAGGAAAGAGAAACACAATCTACACGTCAAACAGTTCACAAAATCTAGGATTAACAAAAGTATTCAAAAAGTAAGCGTTATTTATCGGCGAAATGGCTTCAAAATTAGAAAAGATTGCCCAGGGAGATAAGCTGTGATGAAGAGCAATATAAATCCATTTAAGTTAATCCGTAGAAACCGATCGACAAGATAACAAAACACCGACAAAGATTGTATATTTATTCAGTTTGCCATATATAGTGCTATGGTAGCACGGAAATCATTCTTTTTTTAAAAAAAACATGTGAAACTATTGAGGAAGGATATGATTGTGGCACAAATTCAACGAATAAAATTGAAGACAGAAATAAAAAATATAATTGAGACTGCTTAGGTCGAGGATGTATTTGCACCAGCTCCATCAAAAATGATTGTAAAAGCATTTTCTTTCCATGAAACAACAAATTGAGGTTTAAAATGTCCTTTCAATTACAATGTTGACAAGTGGAGTTTTCTTTCCTTCAGTTCGTGTCTCTCTTTACTTGTAGTCATTTGAAAAAGCGAAGTAAATAAGAAGGAAATACCTGATTATGATAATAACAAGAGTAAAACCCAGCAATTTATGATTTAGGTGGCGGCTTATGGCTTTCACGCAAATGCTCCTTTGTTCACTCCAGCGCTGAAATTTGGAAGCGGCCTAGCATAACAACCTATGCACGATTACCGTGCACTGAAACGGAGGGAAAACTGTGGAAAGGCCCGGTGCAAGAAGTGAGATAATACTGCAGTACAGTATCATGACTTCAGTCTCGATACAGCTACAGCTTGAGGTGTTAACACGAGGGGATGACACGTGTGTAAGCTAGTAAGGGGTCTCATCCGTTCTAATCGATAGACAAACATACGGTGTTTACAGGAAGGCGAGAACGTCCTCGCAACGAACAGCAATTTGAACTGATCAATCGCTTTCTACATTCTCATAAGCTGAGTTATTTTAAAAGCCGTTCCTCTGTATATCAGAGGAAGCAAGGTTTTAGACTGAGTACAGAGGAACCTCGATTTCACGAACCTCCATTTAACGAAGTCATCGGTATAACAAACGGTATTCTTCGCTCCATCCCTAGTAATAGAAAAATATAAACAGACCCGATAAAACTAAACCTCGTTATAGCGAACATATTTTACACTTCGTTGGCCCTTCGTTATATCGAGGTTTCACTGTATAACAAAAAATTCAAGGAATTCCGATTATGAATGTAGATACATGCTTATTTAAATATCTACTTCAAGTTTGGTGCCTTCTTTTACATGATTTAAGTAAAGCTTCAATGATTTTGTTTTGTTTTTCGGATTCTGCGAAAACTAGTTACTATAGAAGTTAGTATTGAGACGGAAAAAGTCTACTCTAAACGGCGCACAGTCCAGTTTCTGCTTTGCGTGTCGTCTTTAGCATGGCTGCTTTTCCGGCGGCCATAGTAGCGATAAAAACCATTGAACGTTTGTCTTTTGAGAATTAAGTTTTATTTTTATGCAAATAGTTCCTCAGTATTGTTCAAGACTTGAATGCAATGTGCCTTAATATATCGCAAAAGCTTTTGCGCATTTTATGTCCTTTGTAAAACACTTTCGTACAGTCCACTCAAAGTTCTTGCAATGTTGAGCGTGGGTCTTATTTCTTCTAACGGCCGTTCTATAAAGTACATTATATAATGAAATATAACAGCGGCAGACTCAAAACGGTTACACATTTACTTGTGTGATGTTTAACATTACCCTTACTCTCTAACTAGCTCCGAAAAAAGGGGAAATAATAATGTTAATATCTGATAACCAACAGCTGCGGACAGCTGTTTCGATGTTCTTGGGTCTCGTCATTTCGATGTTCTTGTAACTTGGATGGTAAAAGGTAAAAAAGGTAAAAAAGGTAAAGTTCAATTGACCTAAACTTAGAGACCCCATTTCGCATTCTGTTAACCAAGAGAAAAGTAATTTTCTCTTGTGTAAATTCGACTTCTTTAGTAATTCAGGAAATAAAGACTTAATTGAACGAGGCTAGCCCTAAAATAGAGCAAAAAGTATTAACGACTGACGGTCGCCCACCTACATAATATACGGTATGGCAAGAAAATTGTACCTCTGTATTTTATTTTATTTTTGGAAAAAAGGTGTGAAGACTAACGAAAAGTTTACAAAAGAAATCCAAAATCAGACTTAGATGAGATAAGCTGTGGTATAAAATGCCAGAAAATATAAGATGAAAAATACACAAAAACAGGAAATGTAAATGGTATAATTAAATTACATCATAAAATGATTTATAAGCTGCTGTTCTTGGGAAATGTTTTTCCAAACGGGGTTTCCTAACGCGGAGCCTGTTTTCTGCTTAGATAATGGCAATTTGTTTCTAGCTTTCTGACAAGCAATAATAGGAAAAATTATTTATCCTACTGCTTGTGGTTCGACAACTGAACTTATGGTAATATAGTTAGTGTACATAGGATATCGTGACTTAGTCTCGACAAAGAGCGTAAGAACACTGGTGGGGATATGACCCTGTAAGCAATTGAATTAAGCTTCTAAACTGTGGCCATTGTACAGTAAAAGATAGCCTGTTATATGGAGGATGTTATGCGTCTTTTCCTTCGACTATCACAGGTTCATTTTAATTTTTAATGGATTTTCCTCTTTTTTTCTTAGTTGGTTAAAAATGTAGGAGGTAATAAAAGTGCTACCTTCAGAAAAAAAAATTAGGACTCCTTCTCAGTCAGAGTAGATTAAACAGCCCTGTTTCGATTACGGCTGCAAAATTTTTTACGTGCTTCCCCGAACGTACACTGATTTTGATCAAAAGCTGCCTGCCAAAGATTTGGCTAGAAATCTAAATAATATACACAGTAAGAATGCAACAGCCTAGACCATCTTGCTTTTTGTAATATTTGCCGAGCCGCTCTAACTTAAAGGCAAGGTCTTTGCAATTTAGCCGCTAGAACTCAAACATAACCTGTGCTTTTATTCAGATCAAGCTTATCTACAATAGATCAAAACTGATCAATGTATCCGAACCTCACTATCAACTCGTGTGAGTCCAAAACCACTTCTGTTTCACTGACTAAACATACAATAACCCGGACCAATTTGCTTGTCCTAATCTTAACTTAGTCGCACTGACTGAAACGCAAGGACTTAAGGAATTTTGTTTCAAGCCCCTCGAACTCATCACAAGTTTATTTTAATGTTAATGTCTTTTCCTCTTTTTTCTAGAGTAGTTAATAATGAAGGAGGTAACAAAAGTGTTAGCTTTCTCGTTCTCGCAAAATAAGTTAAACAGCCCTTTTTTGATTGTGGCTGCAAAATTCTTTAGATGTTTTCCCCCAAATACCCCTATTTTAATCAAAAGTTCCAGGTCAAAAGATTTGGTAGAAATCTAAATAATATAACCAAAACCTGCTCCTACATGCTGGTCGAAAACATTTCCGAGCCGATCTGACTGAAAGGCAAGGTCTTTGCAATTTAGTTTCAAGCCTCTAGAACTCAAAAATAACCTCTGCGTTATTCAGCATCAAGTCTATGCAGGTCAAAATGTCTCTGCATCTCAGTGTCAGCCATTCTAAGTCAAAAATGACCTTCGTTTTACAGAACAATAGGAGGATATTGTATTGTTCGCGCGATGCGTGGATGCGTGGATGTTTCGTGGAGGAGAGGACGGACCTGACGTGGAAACAACACTGAAAACAATGTCAGAAGGTGCGTCATCTAAACGAAAGTTTGAAGTTTCAAACGAAGAGTCAAATAACTAGACAAATTCGTTTTGTGGAGGTAGTTCTAGCGACTACGACGATTTCTACGAGGGTGCGAAGTTTTGAGGTTTTGTCCAGTTTTAATTTAAGACACCTCAAGTTAAAGTTAAAGTTACTTCGACGCAGGCATAAATAAGCTTCAAAACATTTCTTGTTTTGCTTCCTCGCTAAAACATACTGACCAAGGAATATTCCCTGAGAAAAACTGCAAAAACTCCGTCCAGGTCTCGAGAGTTTACCGACGTTTTTAACAATGAAAGTTACAAAGAAAGCAAAGGATTATATGAAAGACTATATGAAACTGGAATGAATTCTCCCAATTTTAGAAACTATAAAACATTAACTGTTTCTAATCATTTATTTTGTAAAACATTGTCATATGTTGGCCAGTTCCCTGTAATCCCAAAAAAATGGAAGCCGTTTGGAGAATGCTTACTGAAATAAATTAAATAATTAATTGTGATTGGCTGAGGGCAGGTATATTTAAAGTTATTTTCTAATTTGCACTGCAGTTTAAATCATACAAGAGCCTTTGAAATTTTCGCGTGCACACAGTAAATGAGTAATCTTATGGACCTTATGAAAGCTTGGACCAAATAAGGAGAAGCAGTGTGGCCAAGCGGTTATATGTGCAGGACTAGAAATCACAGGTTCAGGTCCCACTCTGACCACCAGCTGTTTCAGTTGTTCTCAGTATTCCAAGTTCAACTCTTCACTTCAGATGTAAATAGCCAACTGGTCTATCGCCTGCAATTTTGGAGTTTACCCAATTGTTACATTTATTTTCAGTACAGTACATTTTCAGTTTTACGTCTATTCGGCCATTAAAGTGGTGGATGTTTTATCATGTTTCAGCGGAGTAGTGTAAAACCTGTCCACTCATTCATTCAATGTCCTGCACCAATTAATTCCTGATTAATATCACCAATCACCCAAACATACAATCTACTTTTAGATTAAATGTCTAAAATGTCGCTCAAATTTGAAAGTTACCTAAGTCAGACTACAAATCCTGATAGGTGAGCCATTTTAGCAGTGAGTCCTTATGCATGTCGAGAATAACAATTCTCCTTGTGCCTAGCTAAGCACTGAAATAGTATGATCATCAGCAACAATTACACCTGCTTAGGTGTTACCCTGTGCAAAAATGGCAACTACGTTGTCACGTCTTGGGTTAGGGCAACGGCAACGTTACTCATCGTATGCTGCAAGTTCAAATACCTCTTCAAAATTTTTTAAATGTATTCTCAACATCAAGATCTATAGGCTCTTCGGTTCAAGTGCACTATCACGTAGTGTGTTGCTATCCACATTGACATTGACAATTGCAGTTCTCCGCTAAGGTGGCAGAGAACTGGAACTCAGCCGTGGAAATCCTGCATTTTAAACTAAAGCCCCCCACTCCCCCCAAAAAGTACATATTAATGCTATGCTTCCATCTTTGCCACCAAACGCAGGTTGGCAAAGTTCAGCTGGCAGTGGCCACTGCAAAACAGGAAACACGTAACAATTTTTTGGGGGAAAATCTCTAGCAGGGTATGTTCTAGAGTGTAAAAGCATTGCACTTTTAGGTGTTAACCACAACTTCGTCTTGTAGCTCTTACCAGAATATGTCAAACTTGATACCTCAACTCTAGCCTTGACTCTGGCAAGGCCATTTCCAAAGTTTAGTGACTTAAGTTGTCCTCATGCACCAGGGTAGAAAAAGCTACTTCTACAAGCTAAGGAAAGAGCTAACCAGAGGTCTAACCATTGTACAGAGAAGGTCCCATGTCTTTGGCAAGAAAAATATACTGTGAATCATTTATGATACATACTGATAGTTAAATTAAAATTTTGTAGGCAATTAATTCAGTGGATTATGCAAGTTGAGCAAAGATCTGCATCCATGAACAACTTTCTCTTTTTACTTTTTAAAACTGTCATATTAAATTTTATTCGTGGAGGCATGTCTGCATTTTAAAGTGCAGGGGTTAAATGAGATATCTCCACAGTCATCTGAAATGGTTAGGTTATGCTGTAGTTCAATATTATCCTTGGTACAATTTGGTATACTTTTTTGGGTGTTATTGTAGTGTTTATCCGGACTAGCTATAGTACATCAAGACTGTGAAATTAAGAGGGTAGAGAGTTCAAGTGTAAGTTCCAACGGTGAGGGCAACGTAGTGAAATATCAAGACAAATATTAGCTATTTAATTTTACATGCGCCGGTAAACTCTCGAGTCTTTTTAAAAAGTTTTTTGCTGTGCCAAGGACAATAGCAGTGACCTTCTCTGGGAATTTCCTTGGCCAATAAATCTAACTAGAGGCAAAATAAGAAATGCTTTCGGTTGTTTCAAAGCTTACTTCTTCCGGCGTCGAGGTAACTTTAGCTTGGGCTGTCTTAGGTCGGACAAAACCTCGAAAGTTTTCACCTTCGAAAAATTCGTCGTGCTCGCTAGAACTACCTTTAGGCTCTTTTGCCTGGTTATTTGACTCCTGGTTATTTGACTCCACGTTTGAAACATGAAACTTTCGTTTCGAGAATTCATGTTTTCTCGATCAACTCAACATTTTCTTTTTGCTTGCTCGTGTTTCTCCCGCAAATAAGAAGCCTTTAGTTCGTGTGGACAGTTTGACAGCTAGTATTGCAATGAAAATACAGGTCATGATTATTTTATCAACAGAATTTATATCTGTTGTATATATACTGGAATTCTACTTGAATATACAGATGTACCCATCGATTAAACAAATATTCTTTTCCCAGTTAATCGCATGTTAACTGAGGTAAACCAACAGTTAAATTTGGAGTTAGTAAGTGCACATGACATACTTACAGTACAAGCTGCAGTTTATACACGAAAAACATTTCCTCCTCATTCTCTCGGTTGAGAGTTTATTAGCATACCACAAGTGAACGTTAAAGCTTTCAGGTTTTGATTATGAAAGTCAATTCGGTTGCTTTAGCTTCTTTGTGTAGAAAAGTGAGGCGGTAAGCGCCGGGCAAGTTGTGTTTGACGTTAATAATTAATAATCACGATTGTGATTAATTTGTCCACTAGTATTCACAAGCCATAGAGTATTGTGTCATATTTGTGTAAGAAATGGAATGTTTTTGAATATACGGCTGAAACCCAGATTTTTTCACGACTAAAAAGTATGTTATGAAACCTGCCGTAAGAGTTCGAGCCCACGGCAACGGAAATATAGAGTTAGTAAATTATAGTATCAAGTATTCTTAATTCTTATTGTCTCAGACGGGAGTTTATTAACTAATCACACGTAAATGCTGAAGCGTTCAGTTGTTGTACAATAAAGTTAAAGATGCGATCGTTTGAACCGTCCTTTCCTTGAATAAGATAAGGCGGTTAGCGACGGACCAGCCTCGCCTGCCTCACGTTCATGGTTTCGACTAAATTAACACGAGTCACACGCTTAATTAACCAAATCAAAAACTCCTAGTTACTAAATAACTGAAACAGAAAGTTAGGTAAATTAAAAATTAAATTAAATTAACTTAAGAGCTAATCGAGCTAAGTGGAATTGAATAGTCCTTACCGGTTTTAAGACGTTGGTTGGCAGTAAAGTTTAAGGGGGGAGGGGGCAGTAAGGAGACAATAGAGGAAGAAAGAAAACAAGAAAACATAAGCAAACGCAGTTCACATGTCGAACTTGTTTCTCGTTGCGGCGGACTTCCCTGTACAGCGAAACGTTAAAAAAAGAGTAATGCAAGAAAGATAAACTGCATAATAACAAAGACGATTTTGCTACATATTGTGTGTTTGCTGGCCAGAAGTCCTCCATGGGAAGGATGAGACGGCAGTCCATGCTAGACCAGAGGCTAAGATGATACGAACTTCAGTAACAAGGTTCTCATATCCGAAGGAGTGTTTTATAGCGATGTAACAATCTGCACTCAATAAAACGAAAAGATTAAGCGACGCTATGACCATCTTGTGACAACAGCTGCAAATTATGCAAGCCTCATCTCTGAGCATTTCGGACATTTGGTCAGATATAGTAAGTTGCAGGGCAAACAATGAGTCCCTCCTCAAGCGTTCAAAATGCTTGTTCAGGTTTAAATCTTTCAAATCGAAACAATGCGAAAATACATTAAGCTCAAAACAACGAAATCCAAGTTTATTATATCTAAACAAGGGATTATTTTTATGGTTCTTTATTAAATATGCACATTCGAATTTTCTTCGAAGACATAGAGTCCACCTAACGTGCACTACAACACAAAATAAATATGTTGCGCTGTGTTCTAAAGGCAGCGAAATACGAGAAACAAAACCCGTATCTCATAAATCATTTCATTTCATTTATTTTTTTTTCCTCCAAATCCTAGCTAATACATAGATATGTAAATAAAGTAAAGAAAGTAAGTAGTAATCGATTGTGCTTTATAAGGTAGAAAAAAACGCATAAAACAGAAATTACATCACTAAAATTGAAACACATTGTATACTGGAAGGAGAGGAGAGGGGCACATCTAGATAAACTAATTTTGTGCCCCTTTAAGTTATGTATAACTTGAGATATTTAATAAAAAGAAAAAGAAAAGGAAAAAGAAGAGCAAAAATGACAAAATAGCTCAGAAAGTTATGAAGAGATAATGTTTTCATTAGTATTGAGCAAGGTACCAGCGTATTAGTGCTTTGCTAAACATTTTTTTGGATGGTTTGTCTCTAATGGATTGCGGAATATCATTCCAAAAGAAACTTCCAATAATGCTGGGGCAAAATCTCCTAAGATTAATTCGAAATGAAGGTATTGCAACTTGGTTGGATGATGCACTACGGGTACCATAATTATGTAGTTCAGATACTAATGAAACAGGTAAATTAGGAAACTTATCATGGTGGAAATAATCATAAAAAAGCATACACGTGTTCAGTTTAACAATATCAGGAAATTTCAGAAAGTCTAAGGATGAGTAGTGTGGAGTTATTGATTCCATTAAAGGAACATCATTTGTAACACGAACCGCTTTGTTTTGTAGTTTTACGATTTGAGACAATGGAGCATTATAATTATTTCCCCAAAGTGTACAAGCATAGATAAGGTAAGGATACATTGGAGAATAATATACACTAATAAGTGTTGCTTTTGATACATAATGTTTCAACTTAGCCATTATATTTATATTTTTGCTAACTTTGCCACATATGTAGTCAATATGGTCATACCAGGTAAGGTGACAATCAATATACACACCAAGATATTTTACACAAAAGGACTTCTCTAAAAAACGTTTGCTACAGTTAATGGTGGATAAAGATTGCAACTTTCCTTTTGACGGGGCATAAAAATAAGAAACTTAGTTTTTGTCAGATTTAGGGTCAATTTATTACTGCACAACCATTCGTAAACAGCAGGTAAATGATTGTTGATTTCACACAATAGACTGTCAAGATCATGTCCGGAAGCTGTCAAAGATGTATCATCTGCATATAATCTCGTAGAAAAAAAGGAGGAAGACTTTGGAAGGTCATTAATGAAAATAATGAACAGCAAAGGTCCTAGTATCGATCCTTGAGGCACTCCAGTAGAGATAAAACGTGTGTCAGAAGCAACCCCGTTTACATGTACCTGCTGTTTCCTGTTACTTAAGTAAGATTGAAACCAGTTATGTTCACTTTGCTGTAATCCATAATACTTAAGTTTATTTAATAATATTTGATGGTTTACCGTATCGAATGCTTTACTTAAATCTAAGAATAAAGAGACCACATAGACGCCTTTATCGAGAGAGGAAGTTATTTCTTCAATAAGATCAATTAGACAATCAGAGGTTGTGAAACCTGGTCTAAATCCATATTGCTTTGAGGAAATCATATTATTATTCGTAAGATAAGATATCAGCTGATTAAAAATACATCTCTCAAATATTTAACTTACGGAAGAGAGAACTGAGATAGGTCGATAATTACTACATACAAAACGAGAGCCATGTTTAAAAATTGGAACAACTTTAACAAGCTTCATACTATCAGGAAAAATACCTTGGCTAATGGAAAGATTAAAAATAAACGTTAAGGGACGGTATATTTGAAATGCAGCAGTTTTTAATAATAGTGGATGAATCTTGTCAATCCCGAATGACTTTTTTGTATCAAGACTTTCTAGTAATAAGAATACTTCTATTTCAGAGACTTGCGCGAAGCGAAATTGTTTTTGTTTCTGAGAAAGATAAGAGGTTGCACTCTTATCAGATTTTGGCAGTTGTGCAGCTAGTGTAGAAGGGACATTACAAAAAAAGTCATTAAGGCAGTTAGCGATAGTTATAGGTTGTACATATTGTTTATTATCCACCTGTAGTTTTTCTATGTGAGAACTTGGCCGCTTCTTATTTATCAATAAATTAATGTTATCCCACATCTTTTTCGTGTTATCTGATTTGGTTAATATGTCATTATAAAA
>OMLO01000011.1_pt1 | contig 58100 bp, 28 predicted proteins | sample 1674811 | NCBI WGS metagenome assembly OMLO01 (sample SAMN06265003, study PRJEB25207) | coral metagenome | isolation source: Coral host | place: Mexico:La Bocana,Puerto Morelos, Mexico | collected 2008-11-13
GGGGGGGGGGGGGGGGGGGGGTAGATCAGTTTTAGCTGTGTGGTTTAGCTTCCCCAAGAGCTTTTGAATACCTTGAGATTAAACATCTCCCAGTTGAAGTCAAATGTGTGACCTTATCCACTGGCATCTAGAAACTATCCGTTGAGAGAGTAAACTTAAGCCATGAGTATCTTGCTGACTCTGTACTTTAACTTGTTTTTAGGACGATTCCATCTTCAATCTCAAACGGCCATATGACCTTGTCACCTTTATTCAACAACAGACTGCATCAGACAGGTTGAAGATTTTACGCGAAGAGTATCTAGAAGAAAAGAGAAAAGTAATAGAGGCAAGAGAGAAGGAGAGAGAAGAAGTACAAAAATCATTTTACAAAGTGGATCCAGACTGTGTAGATGCTGGAAGACACATTTCTGAGTTTGAGTTACATTTGGACATGACTCTTCCATTTTCTAAGAAAGACGTCAAGTAAGGGATAGGTTAACACACTATCATTGAGCTATGAAACACCTAGGAACTATAACTTGTAGTTTATAAAAGAAAAAACAGTGAATTTTTATTTTTTTAAATTGTTTTTTTAAATGACATTTTTACCATACCAGGGAGTTTTAATTTTCTTTTACGTCACATAATTTCTCAAGCACATTCCGAATCAAATGTACAGAAAAGTAATGGTTTGTAAACAAACCAACCATGGATTATGTCTACTACTATTATGTGTTTGTTGCATTTGTTTATAAACATACCATGGATCATATGTACAAAAGGCATCTATGGTCAAGTCTCGACTCTTGATGATATTTTATAAACTTTTCAAGAAATGTTTTGACTTATGTCTTTTAGATACATTTTGCTCAATATGTTCTTTAAAGATTGATTTTTGACATACATTGGAGCGTATTTATAAATTAGAGCAGGTTGATAATAAGTGCTGTTTGTTGAGTAAGAAAACCGGAGGTCACTTGACCAGTGCTTTTGGCACCCCCAGCGAAAGCTGGGCTTAGAGATAGTTCAAACCTGGGGTTAAGTTTAAGATTCCAGGGTTAGAACAATTTCTAGGAGGGTGGTATCTTAGCTCAGGGCCACATCTGACTTAAGCTTAGGTCCTAGGTTTAGGGTTAGCCAGGTCACGTGATATGCCATAATATCAACCTTGATCACCCTAGATGAACTGACCCTCGACTACTAACGGGCACCAGCTGTTCTAACTCCACCTTTCTTGTCTAGTTTTGAAAATCACCACCCCCCCAAGTTGGACTTCATGCAAGTTTCACCTTTACACTAAATATTAGCCAGCCACTAGTACCCTCACCCCTAGATCTTGATGCATAGGCTTGTTTTGAAATAAAATAGTGGCAATATGTTACTGGTCTTTAGTTCAAGTGGTTTAAGATTTAAAACTATCAACTTAAAGAAAAATATATTTTTCTCTTAAATCCTGTTAGTATACCAGACCATCTCAACCTTTGTGAGTCACTGCCTTCAAACATTGATCCACCCATCTGCAGAGCTGATTTACCAACTGTCATATTCAGTTATGACCATCTTGAGGGTATTAATCATCGGCACCAGCTGAATGCCACTGCTGAGACAACACTGTTGACAGCATTGTCTTTTTTTAAAACTGTAGAAGAGTTGGGAGGTCAAGTGAGTTTGGCATTACAAAAGGTGAATATAAATCACAGGGTACTGTACATGAGTGAAGGCACTGAGATGAACACTTAAAATTAACTATTTTAGTGACAAGAAAATGAATGAGACTCTTCATGCAGTACAATACAACACAACGCAACCGAATGCAACACAACCAAATGCAAGACAACCTAACGCAACGCAACTGAATGCAATGCAACGCAACACAACTCAACACAGCATGACACAACTTAATACAATACAATTAATTAGTAGTATTACACATTTTTGTTTGGAAAAAATGATAACCCTGTACATTATATGAATAGTCTACAAGTTAGACAATTTCATGATGGCACTTTCCTCCCCTTTGGGCAAGAAATGCATTTTTTTATACCAACAAATAACTGAATTAACTGCCACTATGGTCTACAAACCTTATGTTGTTTGAAAGCTGTGATGTGCACTGTTGGGCATCTGGTGGAACTGCATTAACATGTTTCAGGATTCAACCCCTGAAGCATATTTTCATCTCGCCCTTTTCAATGTTTTCTCAATATTTAATTCTGTTCATTTGTTTTTTTTTTCTTTCCAAAAGAACTCCAGCTCTTGGGTTCTACTCAATCTTGCTGCATATTACTGGAGAATTAAAGGAAATGCTCTGCAGGCTGTAGAGTGTTTAAGACAGGCTTTGTATTTCTCTCCCAGGTGAGCCAAATGGAAAATAATATTGCCAATAAAATGTCACATTATCTTCTGTCATGCTTTTTTTTTCTTGGCTCAGTACCCTAAAAGGTAACGTAAAAGCTACCACTCTGCACCTTGTGAGCCTGAACATCCTAGAAGTACTAGAACCACTTCCTAACCTCTGAAATGCATGACAAGCACCTGCATTGTTTATAGGGGAGTCCCCCTTCTGGGAGCCAAATCATGTACATGGAAGACTGAACACTTGGTGTGAACCCAGACCCACTACACATTGCTCTTACTGTTTAATTAATGCAGGTCCTAACGTCACCCTATTATTTCTCCTCTCAGGGAACATAAAGATCGTGCACTGATGAGTCTCGCTGCAGTCCTTCACCATGCAAACTACACCCTTGATTCAATAGTTCTCCTTCACACTGCCATTGACACTTGTGAGGAGTATTCAGTGTATCACTTCTTACTGGGAAATCTCTACGCTGTTAGTGGACCTTACATCTATTTCAATTTTTTCCTTCCATCCATATTATACAAACTGCAGTTTGGTGCTCTGTCGGTCATAGATAATACCATACAACGTTTGTAGCTTGCCTAGTTCCTAGGCCTCAACGCAGTGGGTCGTTTTCGAGTCACATGGTCCCCTCATCTCGGATACGTCACCGAAATCAACAGGCCACGTTCAATATTCTAACATTTTTTTTTGTAATTTGTTTATTTTTTCAACAATACAATGCAGTACTTAGGATACATGGCTCTAACATGGTTCCAAGGCTTTCACGACAAACTTCTATATCTGATGTTGTTTTCTGAGGGAATTGAGAGAAAAAAGTAAATTGTTAATTTTTTAAAAAGAAAAGTTACGATTTTGACCCGAAAGCCTCGGTGCCAAGTTAGAATCTTCATTTATCAAACGTAGGCTATTGGCCGTGAAGGCCTGGGAGAAAGCCATATAGTATTGTAATTTTAAGCAGTTGTCTTTCTTTTCAAATTTAATTCTTCCTCGTTCAATAGACGTCTGAAAATCTTTCATGCTGATGAGGTATTTCTGAAAAGATTCGTTGTTGCTTGCACACTTAAATTGCAAACCTAACAAGGCAAATAGCTATTCAGGGGGGACTATGATGTTGAATATTATTAAAGCAGGTTTTCTTTCAGTGTTTTTTTCAAACGTATCTCGACAGTTAGATTCTATACTTACTTTTAATTTATGTTTTTCCTTCAGGGTAATTAACAAGGCGATCGTAATTTTGCTTTAACTTGTTTTTTTCAACAGTCTCTGAAAATGTATGAAATGGCTGAGTTGTGTTACCGGTTCACTATGGTTGTATCACCAGACACGGAATTGCTGTGTGAGCGCACGAAAGCTGTCAGGTGTGAGCTGAAACTAAAACAGTTATTGCAGGAACGACAATTGTGAGTCTGTCTTTTATCTCGATTTACGTATGTTTGACCTAACTCTCTACGAGAGAACTTGTGCTAAAACTTTTGATGCTTTGAAGGGCTTCATCACTCGTAGCCAATTTGCAGATTGCCGGTAGATATAACTCGCTGTTGTTTGTTTTCTTTGCAGAGTATTCGATGAGAGGCTGGACAGCCTTACAACGCCAGAGCTGGATGAAGCTAAAGAATCAAGCAGTGAAACAGCCGAAAAGAAACCCCTTCTTCCTTTAGACACGTTCAGGCGGCAACTCAATCAGTTGTACCTGCTAACAGACGAGCTACCTAAGAACCCGGATGTCTGTAAGAGCAGATCTATTCCTTTGAACCAGGTAGGGGTATTGGTCTTTTTACGCTCAGTGAATTAACGTCTCTCTTTATTAAAAAGTATTAAGTACCGAAAATAGGAGCACCGAAAATAACTTCTTTACGGAAGTAGCAAGAAAAAAAAGATTTGAAATGATTAAAAAAAACACTCGTGAAATTGGCGACTTTCTGTAACGACCCTTGGAAAGTGTTATGGTGACTACAGCTGTGGTTTCATTTCCCAAAGAGTGGCGGTCCTTTGAAAGCGGTGGGGGGAAGCTCGTCCTACCTATTTGGGGTTGGAAAGCGAGTTTGATACCAGTTAAAGTGCTTAGCCGCAAAAGGTCCGCAGTGGGAGCTGTCACAGTACCTTTTACGATATTAGGCCGAAAAAAAAATATGACAGGAAATACTTGAACATCAAGTATTCGAGTTGTTTTAGAGTTTGTAACTCTTAGGGGTGAAAAAAAATTCAAGCCACGCCCACAAAACAGGATCTTGGTTGCTCCGAGGGTTTCTTTTCAAAATTTCTAACGACCTCCCCACCCCGTCCATTCTACATGGGAGTCCTCCCCCCCCCGGGAAGAAAGGTTGCTAAATCCTAATGTAGAGAGGCTTGTAACTTAACTATGTTGAAAATTTCGCTGACAAGCCTCTCCCCTTTTAGGAAGTGCACATCCCTCCTGAAACAAAACAACAACCGAATCAGTCCAAAAAGCCGGAAGCTGGAAGGCCAACTCGTACTCAACAAGATTCTAGTGACGGAAAAGAAATTGTCAGCTCGGACATGCAGGTTAAATTGCTGGAAAAAGCGAAGTTGCCGAGCGAAGCTATTGAGGTATCTGACTCAAATATGAAAAACAGCGGCACAAGAGATGAAGAAAGCGAGAAGTCGTCGGGCAAAACGGGTGAAAAGCTGGAAGCAACAAACTCTCAGTCAGATAGTTATAATGTTTCTGCAGAGGAGAAAAATATGCACGATCTTGAAGTGGCTAGACTCGCATTAAATCGCTTAAAGGACGTCATTAAAACTGTCACTCAGGTTAATTCTGCATCACAAACTGTGGATATCGCTGAGGATAAAGGGAAACAATCCGAGGAGAAGAAGCAGACAGTGTCAGACAAACCGAGTTTAAATGAAGGCCCGTTAAAAGCACACCAGAAAAAAAATGTTATTACAAATGCTGAACTTAGAAAGGTTAACGCTGGTCGAAGAGGAGAGAGTGGATCAAAAGTCTTGAAGCGTGACTCCTGTGTGGATACTCGTAATAAAGAAGATACCGCCAGAAGTATTATTGTCGAAGATGCTAAACTTGCTAAACAGAAAGGAGAGTCTATCTTAATGAGTAAAAACGGGCCGGGGTCAAAATTTGCTTCCAAAAACACAAGGGAAATTCCCTCTGAAGAGTTACTCTTTGAACATGAACAAGCGAAAGCGAATCTTCCCATAGGTCCTAAACATACACCACCTCTAAAAGAAAAAGACTCTTTTGTCCAAGTTAAGAAGTGTGAGAATATTGGAAGAAAGAAGCGAAAAGGCGAGGCGTTCAATGTGGATTGCGTTACTCAAGATGTGAGCGAACAAGTAGAGAGCTCAAGTAAGCAAAGTGATGAAGCCACTGAACAATCTTTAACTTCAGGGAAATTTTCTGAAGCTGCGAAAGAAGAGCCATTAGCTACTAAAAGCGATATTCAGCTACTTGATTCGGATAGTGAAGTAGCTACAATGAAGCAGACTTCGTCAAATGAAATTTCAGCGACAACATCGTCAGATTCAACCGCGAGCGAGCGCACGTCAGAGGCAAAGGTACTTGAAGAAAGCCAAAATACTACCAATTCTGCTGAGGATCTTGGTAAAAGTGAGACAAGTGTAAAGAAAAGCGTCGATAAACTTAGCCCAAATAACAACAAAAACTCTGAAACAAAGGCTGCCGAGGATCTTTCCGCTAAAAGTAAAGCTAGCGATGGCAAACAAAATGAGCAGGCGGCCACAAGTGATAATGAAAACCCTGAAACTAACGTTCTCGGAAATGGCGAGAGGAGCATTGCTGAAGAAAATACAGCAAAAAGTAAAGTCAGCGACAAAAAAGATGACAACGCAGTTGATCAAGGTGGAGCGGCTACTGTTATTACTGAAACTCCCGAAAATTCCAGTGATCGACGAGGCTCGGTTGTTTCCACGTCTTCAAAATTAAATCAAGAACTACCTGCAGTGGATTATAAAGCTCGTCAAGCACTCGACGCCAAAATAGCGTCGCAAAATATCAACGAACAAGTAAAAAATGCAGAATTTCTTCACAGTGTTGGTGCAGGCTCGAGCGTGTTTGAGACAAGCTTTATGAACGTACATACGGACGGCTCTCTTCAAGACCTGAGTGACGAGGAATGCAAACATATTGAAGGCGTGGACGCGCTTATTGTCAGGAACAAACAGTTTAGTGCGTGGCTTTCACTGGACACGAAAAATATTGAGTAAGTTATCCACTGCCACTGTCGCTTAATCTGGTGTGGCACCAGTGATTGCTTTGCCTGTATTTTTTTTATTTCAGCATTGTATTGTTAATTTAACAGAATCCTTACAACTAACCTTTCCTCATTGTCGACAACGTTAAACCGTTAAATTGGTTTTTCACGCGCCTATCACTGTTACTGACATGCTTTTAACTTTTCTCGTACTTCCACATGTTATATGGTCTCAGCTTTTCCCGCGCCTTATACAGGTGACGTGATTTTAGATTTCCCCGCGCGTTATACAGAATACATGTGTTATGCTTTTCCCTCGCTTTTCCCATGCTTTGCACGTGTTGCATGTTTTCAGATTTTCCCTCGCTTTTCATTGGTTACGTGTTATTGTTTCCCGCGCTTTCTACTTGGTTACATGCTTTGAGCTCAGTTTGAATGGTAGGTTGCTGTTATCTCCATGCTTATTGGTTCCACGATTCAAGTTTAAAATCGCTCTTCTGTTCAAACTTCTCTTTTTCTTCCGCTTAGTGTGCGGGCGCATATCGACTTCTTAAGTGACGTGGACGAATCTCCCAGGAAACCCCGCTGTACTGCAAAGATAAAGAACAACTTACATACGTTTAGCAGCCTGCAGGTATATATTTATTGTCTCTCTCTCAAGGTCCTCTCCCTACTCACTCAAGTTCGACTGCTGGGTTATTATTTTGTTACGTTGGAAACCTCTAGTCGGCGTTGAATAATTTATTTATTGTTGCATGTGGCGTTAGAATATCTTACAGGTGTAGGATTCTCAATTCGTTTGCATACCAATATTGTTGTGTTCTGTTTTCAATTAGGGCGTGGTCAATGCTGCTCATCTAGATCAAGTGGCTGAAGCTGGTCTCACCCAGGTTTGCTTTTGTTACTTGCTCATTTGTTTTAAGCGGCTCGTTCTCTGCTCGTTATGTCGTCAAGTTGTTCGTTTCATTCAGGTTTCATTCAATCGTCATTTTTTGTCAGATTCCTGTGGCCGAAAAGTGAGCCCGCGTTTTCTTTGTCAGAGACGTTGATAGGTGACATAGCATATCTTAATAATGTCTTGAATTCTTGATTTAGAGTGTTTAATTTTACGTCACTACGTAACAGTTAGTATTATTTACAGTGACTTGTCCAATTTAAATGTTAAAGTCAAATATCATTGAGTGCACAATCCATGCCGTTAAAATGTCAACCTTTTTTCTTTTTCCTCAGACTCTATTGACAATGGGCAGAACAATTCAAGATAGTGTTGATGAAATGGGGACGCGAATTTACAACGCTTTGAAAAAGGTGATCTGTAGCTTTATCATGTTGGAGAACTAAGATTAGTTTTTTTCAAAGTAACTGAAGGCTGCAACTGTAACTATCGAGATATAGACGAAACTATAGCAATAGCGTCCGCCAATTTCTTCTATATTTTCGTGCGTTGTCAATTATCCTTTCAAGTGTGCTTTAGAAACTTTAGAAACGCTAAATTCTCAATGCGCATGCGCAGTAGACAAAGCCGCATGTATCTGCTCATTGGTCGTAATTGTACGATGCCAAAGTAACTTTAGGGCCTATAGAAGATATGAGAAACGTAGTAAGGGCTTTGCAGTCAAATATCAGCAAAAACGTTTTCTCTGTGTATCCCATATGGATGAGGTACATGTCTTAAACATATCTATCATAGACTCGCACGTTATCTGATTTCACCGCTCGTTCCTCGTCTAGAGGTAGGTCGCCCTATGATCGTCTAGTGAGGGGACCGACTACGCTGGACACGATCGGCACATCAGGTGGTCAGAGCTTTAGCACTTTTCTGACCCAATTTTTGGACTACTTCCGCGCTCCTAGCTCGGGCGCACCTTTGTAACTCCTTGTGAAAACGTAACAGCTAGTAATAGTACTAAACTTGTACCGCTAATGATAGTGATTTTCTACACTACAAAATCTGACATGTTTATTATCGTTTTTGTGATCTAGAATTCTTCATCCTGGGTGTTGCTAAATGTTGCTTCACTTTACTGGAGAGTGCAAGGCGATACAGTGGAGGCCATTAAGTGCCTACGGCAAGCTCTGTACCTCTCTCCTTGGAATGCAAGGGTAGGTGTTTTTTGAGTAATTAATTTAGACCTATATATAAATGAAAGCTGTGAAGAATCTAAGATGACGTTTAAATCTCGTTTTCCTGGTGCGCGATCCATTCAACCAAAATTTCCGGGCTAAGGTTCGAAAATTTCTTGCGGTAAAGTGGATCGCGACAGATCCGAAGGTTTCGTTCCATTCCACTCTCAAAAAGAGTTTCGCGCTCATTTAAAATGGCGGATGTTGGATCACTGTTGCTCATGTTAGAGTTAGATGACGAATTCGACTTTATCAATGATATTGTGCGAGGTTTTTCATGCGTAGAAATGTAACTGAGGTTATTTTGAGTAGACTGTTCTCAGATATGTGCCGGTTGAGTTCAAAGAACTTCAAACACCACTTTTGCATAACGAAAAGAACATTCAAAAGTCTCTCGGGAAATGGAATGTTTTTAACAAGTCAAAACATGTACTGCATATATGATCTTTCATTTATTCATTTGTATTTGTATTTGTTACCAGCTAACAGATGGTTTCATAGCTCAGTCGGTAGAGCACTGCACCGGTATCGCAGAGGTCATGGGCTCGAATCCCGTTCAGGCCTGAAATTCTTTCAGGCTTTAATTTCACAACTGCTTAAGTTGTGTGTATAACTGTGATGATCAATCATGTCTTCGTATCTTTCTCCGTAGTTCAAATACATGATCTTTCCTATATTCATTTGCATCTATTACGAACAAAAATTCTTTAATGCAAAAAAATGATCGACTTTTTTGTTGGGTTTCTAATTATACCTCACAAAAACTCAACTTTGTTGCGATGTTAAATTGTTCATATATCTAATTTCTTAATAACTGGCTGTAGGTTAAATGGAAGTTTTTGTAGCTGTAGAGAGTTCGAAAACGAATATTTGTTTTTTCTAACTAACGTGTGGGGATTGATGTGATAACAGGACGTTGCTCATGTCGGCCTTGCCAGTATTCTGCTACGAGAAAGCCAGTTGGATGACACAGCTGTAGTGATTAAGAAGGCTTTAGAGGTGAGCAATTCATGACATTACCTGTCCCTGACGTGTTACTTATATTACGAGCGTTTTGGGCAGGAAGAACTTGGGTTGCGTGACGAACGAGTGACGCACGTGACTCGCTCTTTTTGCGATTTCCACCGGCTCGTTTTCCTTGCTCGGTGTTCACCCTAAATCATTTTAATCCTTCTTTTTCTTACTTTTAAAACTCAGCTCTGAGGATTCAAGGTTACTCTCGTTGATGATCTTCTATATTCTCAGCACCTGCCTTCTTGTCAATGTATTGATATTGGGAGAAGGGATAAGTTGTTGATCAGATCAGTTGTTCGAATGCTGGATAACGCTATCCACCGCATAAATCGCTATCCAGTGGCCATGTGTTAACAAAACAAACCACGCTATCCTCAGAATGGGTATGTATCCGGTGGATAGGGAAAGTCCACCTTTCGAAAATCCGTGCCGTTAGAAACTGAGGTAATCTCTTCTTTATTCCAGATTTCTCCCAGTCTCGCTCTTGGTCACTTCATTCTTGGCAATGTTTTTGGAGCCCAGGTGAGCACGATTTGTCTAGAAAGTAGAATACGAACAAGTGGTTATTTAAGCAGTTTAATCAGCCAGTGAAGGATTTTGGTGAATTCCCGGTGAAATCAGAAAATTGCTTGAGTTTTCAAACGTTTTCGCCAGGAAACGTCATGTTGCATCAATTTTCCTTCCTTTTCCTTTCCTGAATCCCTAATCGAAATACGAACGTTTAAAAATTCTTCCCACAGTGGAGACTGTACATGACTCAATCGTTCTGACGTGCTCGGTCGAAAACGTAAAAATGCTGCCTCCATTAAGTTAACTAGGCGTGGTTCGTTGACAATTTTACTCAGAAATTTGAAGCTTTTGAAAACAGGAGTGAAAATGAACTTAGTATGTTTCTCTTTGTTAAGTTGTGTTTTTCCATGATAGAACAATATTCCTGAGGCCATCCAGCACTACCTTCTGGCCCTACAGCTCGAGCCAGGCTTCACTCCTGCTGTTGAACGGTTGAAGATTATTCAGTGCGTATTGTGGAAACAGCAGAAAGCTTTAGAAAAAGAAGCCGCTGATCTGAAGAAACTTCTGACTCCAAACTGAACTCAGTATGTACCACTGGACCTTGTCAGCACCTCGTCTTCGTCACTGAAATCTAAAATTATTATAGTGATTGAAGGAATCGGAGGATCTGGCGTGGTATTCTAGTGTATTAATACATTATTAATAATAGATATATTTTTTCAAGTTCACCATGTTGCTTGAAAAGCCTCTAGAACTGTAAAGACAAGTATTGAAACGTAAAGAAAGAAAGAAAGAAAGAAAGAAAGAAAGTGCGGAAATAATTCCTATAAAAAAATAAATGAGTATAGCAGCTAGAACAAATGAATAGGCCATTTTGCCTCTGTGTCAAAACGAGTCTTCGTGCGAAACCATTCATACGAGAATGAGTTCAGCTTCAGGTTTATTTCATGTCAATCAAAGTCACTTTAATATGAAAGGTTTTGCAAGAAATGAGCTAATACAGTTTTGCTCTCCCACTGACGGAAATTGACTTGCATTAGGAAGAACATTCCATATTCTTATTGCTTGTTGAGTTGTTAAATCCCATCAAAGTGAAATACAAATTCTTAATATATTATTTCGGTAAACATCAAACGCAATATCGTGTTCGGGGATCCGTAGTTTGCAACTTCGAAAAAGTTCACTCGTGAAGTTGTACGGTAGTCTTGTAAGTAAATTATAGTAAATGTTTCATAGGATTCTTTGTTTGAGTTATTTAGTAGATATTTTATGTGTGCTTTTTGAAGAGGTCCATGACCAAGCATTCTACGCAGGCATCCCTATGGTGGGTCATCAATCATGCAATCTTTACCTTTCCTTCGTCTGGGAGGAAAGATTGTGTAACGAGCCATTAGAGGCTGCGTAGGAGGTTATTCGTGTTCCTCCTCTGACCAATCTGCTGGCGCCGATTGCAACATTCGGTTGCCTTTTCACTAAAACTACATTATTCTAAAAAGTATCCAGTTCAACTACAATTAAAACTGTTAAAAGGAAACCCTTTTTTACAAAAAAAAAAGATTAAAAGGAGGACTCCTAAAACAGAGTCCAAAAAACTATACTAGACCTAACAGGAACTCTAAGTGTTTTCGGTGGTTCTGCTCAATTGCCTTGGGTAAACTCCTAATTGGTGGCTTTTCAGCCCGTAATTTCCTGAGCAATAGAGACTGTTAGAGGATTCAATGTGTTTGCTTTTCCTACTGGTCACTGGAAAATTGTTCTTTCTTCCCAAACAAATCATTGCGAAGATGTCGATGATGTTATTAACGTCCTAGCTTGAGAACTAGAGGTCTTTTGTTTCATGGTCTCGAATTTGGAGTAACAAAAACATTTGTTTTCCTTTTAGTGGGAAAATCATGAACTCGCGAGGCACTACTTTGAAATGGTTAATATATTTTTAAATTTGAGTGAGAATAAATTACGACTCCCTTGAGTCCGAATACATTTATAAATTGCAAGGTAAAACACTTCACGTACTCCTGAGCTAAAAATAAAAAATGCTATTTTTATCTTGTTGAATAACTTAGAGTCACTATTCTATTTTGGAATAAAGTTCTATAAACGTCAATTGAATTTTGCTTCCTTTGTTTTCAGTTTGAAGTTGTTTTCGGCCTCTTGTATATCAGACCCTCTTCTTAAACAATGTCCTAACCATTTTCCCCTTTTAAGGGCACATTCCTGATTTCATCATTGTGGTCCCAATTTCATCTTTCGTCTGATCTAGCAAACTTGTGTACGAATACAGCTCTTAAAAGAGAGGTGCAAAATATTGTTATTGTCACGCTCTCTGACTTATCTAAAGGAGTGCGTGACCAACACGATTACTCAATCCAAGATGGCGGGTGTTTGGTTGGTTTGGTTGGCTCTCGTTGTAGTTCAGCTCGGATTTGGGGCTTATGGAGTCATTGTTTCCAAATTCGCTAAAGAGAACAAAGCAGATCCCTTAATCTTTAGTTTGATTCGGGATGCGGGCTGTTTTCCCGTTCTCCTGTTGGCAGCTTGTGTCTCTGAGAAGAAAATTCAAATTCCGTCAATGAGGTAAGAGTTAATACGCCTTGTGAATTGAAATTATATGCTTACTTTTAATCAGTTATTTAAAACATCTGGACGCTTTCATTAGTTAAGTAAAATTCAATGACCTTTACATCCGTTTTGGGTAGATTTTCTGGAGCTAATAAAGCGAAATGCCGCTCGCTATTTGAATTTAAACACTTGAACAGCACCCAGCTGAAGAAATAATCACGAGACATTAGTTTTTCAAATGAAATTTCAACTTCGGGTGAAATATTTCTATGATCAATTTATTATTTCCCTGATGTTGACGTTAAGTTAACCAAGAGTGTATATAGTTTACTATTACCAAATGATGAAGAGGTAAACGAACTCCTGGTACCAGTTCATTATGTAGTTTTCCTGTTTTCAAAGCACGCATGAATTGGCAGGTCATCAGACCTTGAAGCGAACCTATCGGGCCGACCAAAGTTGTGCAATAAACTGGCCACGCTCGCTCTATGAGAGAGAGATCGAGAGCATTAATACAGCTTGCGTCTTGTCACGCAATCTGTCCTCCCCGTGACGGATGCTTGCTTTAGGGGAGGGGGACGTTTGGGATAGGTGTGTGTCGAGAAGTGGAAAAAACCGGACCCTTTTAAAGGATGAAGGACATGAAAAGTGACTCCTTATTTAAGGCCTAAACCCAAAAAATCACACCCTATTGAAGGGAAAATCAAAAACTAAGAATAGCGCGGACAAGTCAACTTCATTTACCCTTCATTCACACACGGGGAACACAACGCCTACAGAGGAAAATGATAAAGTTTTCAAGGATCAGGAGCCTCAAAAACCCCACCCTAACCCGCGACACATACCTATATAGCCCATAAAAGACTTGTTTCCATTAGCGACAAAGTCGGAGTCGTAACAGCGCTTTTGACCCAGTGAAAATCAAAAAGTGGAGTCATAACCTCGACGGAACCGGTATCGGAAGGGGAACAACCATTTCGCTTGTGACTCCGCCGCTTACGATCTCGTGAAGAGATCGGAAGCAAAAGTGGAAAAACCAAGCAATCACAAGGCCCGGAATCGAGCATTGTTATTGGTTTGTTCTTCCGCTTCTGCGTGCGAATCCGACAATCCAGTTTTCCTGAGATCATATGCGACAGAGTCATAAATAGAATCGGTGCTCTCTTTCCGATTCTGTTAGTTTGATTTTCGATCGTATCGCTCGTATCGCTCCACGCTTCTGTTTACGACTGCGATTACGACTCCATCGCTACTGAAAACTAGCCTTTAGGAACTGCTGTAGTAAATAAATGCTGATTATAAGCCCTGAATCCCCTACACCGCCTTCGCCACCCCACTCCCCCGAAACAAACACGCGCACACACACACACCTACAGCCGCTTTCTGAAACTTATGTACTTCACATTAAGTGAACCAAGTGTTACATTGACGTTTCTTTCCCAGGGAACTTCCTCTATTCGTCATTCTGGGCTTAACAGGAATGTTTGGAAATCAATTACTCTACCTACTTGGCATCTACTACACGAACGCTAACATAGCCTCCATTTTTCAACCTGCCATCCCAGTGTGGACGGCGTTACTCGCCATTATAGTGCGCATAGAGCCGTTTCCAGACTTCCGTACCTTACGCGGCTGGGGGAAGTGTTTGGGAATTCTTTTAGCTGCAACTGGAGCCATAGTCATGACTATAGAGAAGAAATCTGGGCAAGCAGCCGACCATGGGGGGTCCAACTCCTCAAGTAACATCCAGTTTTTGGGGTACATATTTCTCCTAGGCAACACACTCTCCATGTCGGTTTACGTCCTCCTTCAGAAAAAGTTTATCTTCGACAAACAGGATTCGTGTTGGAAAACAAAACCCGTGAATGTCACAGCATGGAGTTACTTATTTGGCGCCATGTTTATGGGTTTGGCTTCTCTTTACTACGTCAATAGGCCAGAAAAATTCACGTACTTTCCCAAAGAGGAAATCTACCCCATTCTCTACGCCATATTTATCGCTTCCGGGTTATGCTACCTGTTAATTTCGTGGTGTAACATGCAGATATCTGCGTCACTTGTCACAGCAACCTGGCCTCTTCAGGTCTTGTTCTGCGCCATCTTGTCATATTTCGTTTTAGGGGAGGTCCTGAAGACCTTGGAATATTTGGGCGGTGTTCTTATCGTTGTGGGCCTAATGGTGGTGGTGTGGTCAAAGTTTGAAGAGGAAAAACGAAAGAAAGAAGAAGAAGAGGACTCCATGAATAACTCTTATGGCTATGTTAAAGTTTCACAGTATGACGACTTTGTTCCAGAAGGTCGGGCAGAGGAAAAAGGAGGAGTGAATTAGAGATTTTCATTCGCTTCTTAGATTTCGACTTAACAGAGAAGAATTAACACAGTTGGGCGTTTAGATCAAAATTATTTTATGTACTTGTATAAAACAAGATAAGGAGAAAATCAACGACACATGGTGCAAACTTGAGGCAAAAGATAGCTCTGGGTTTGTGATCCAGCAGTTTGATCCTCAGTTAAGTGCGCTTTCGATAAAATGCTGACTGAATAACTTCTAAATCGGTGCCTTCTTTTAGCCTGCAGTGTTATTAGGATAGAAAAGAATCTCACAATGGTCTGTTAGGGACTAGATTGCAAAACAGTCGTTTTCGGACGTTTTCGGAAGGCGCGAAACGCCGTAAGCGCATTGCTTACGTGTGAAGCGCGCGATCCTCACACGCGGCCCATTCTCCCTCGCCGTTTTCACACTCGTACCAGACCTATCGTTCGACTGATTGACTGTGGCTCGCGTTCGCGAAAAATACGACTGTTTTTCAGTCTAGTTGGGGACGTTTGTATGCATTGAAATTAGCCCAACTAACCTCGTTTGAGTCAAAAATTTCTTTTGAATTATCAACTCAAAAACGAGGTTAGTTGGATTGACTTTAATACCTGCAAATGAATTTTCCGTTAGCAACCATTTATTAATAGGGTCTATAAGCTTTATAAATTGTCATGATTTAAAAGCTAAACAATGGAAGCTCGATTTAATGAACCTCTCTATAACGAAGTCCTGAGTATAACGAACGATTTTCCTGGCCCCAGTAACAGTACAATATATGGAAAAGAACCTTGATGCAAGAAAACCTCGTTATACCGAACATATTTTGCCAGTCCCTTGGCCCTTCGTTATATCGATGTCTCACTCTCCATGGATTTTTCTCACTTGGGCATCGCATCGAGCTTTGTAATCTTATCCGCGGAGACTGGAGGAACTGGGTACCACATCTGAAAATAAATTGAGAGGGATTACTTTGTATAGCCTCGACTTCGCGCGAAAATATGTTTGGATATTTTTCCGCGAAAATATGCTTGGATATTTCTCTTGGATATTTTTCGTAGTTTCAGTTTCGCGAGAAGCGGAGAGTTTTTCGAGAGCAAAGCTCGAGGAAAACGGGTAGCTTCGAGGAACTGACAAATAATGTTCAAGGACAACTATCCGAGCATCTTTGGGCTATTGTGTCTATTATCATTCAAGTATTTCAACACGCAACATCTTTAAAAAATTGGGGAATAGGGGCATATTCAGACAGACGGGCGTAGACCAATCGCGTGAGATTGAGTGGATTATTAGGAGGATTAACTCTCTCAGCTTACCCCGGCTTCATTCTCTCCTGCTTTAAGCATTGTTAAAAAAAAGAATGTAGTACAATGATCTGCAGTAGCAATTAGACCTGTCTAGGTGTCATGAGAAGTAACAGATAGCAAAATTTATAAATACAGCTAGGATGTCGGTGATACCGTGATCGAACTAATTTTGTACTATATTTTAATGGTATTATAATTAGAGGTATAACTGATATAATATTTTGCCATCAGTATAAAACAGAAAATGGCTCAAATTGTATCACAGCACGCTGATTTCATATAAGCAGTATTAGCATTAGCGTGACATGATAATTTAATCCAAGATGGCGTGTGTTTGGTTGGTTTGGTTCGCTCTCGTTGTAGTTCAGCTCGGATTTGAGGCTTATGGAGTCGTAGTTTCAAACTTTGCTAAAGAGAACCAAGCAGATACGTTAATCTTTAGCTTTATTCGGGATGCGGGCAGTTTTCCTGTGCTTCTATTGGCGGCTCTAGTCTCTGAGAAGAAATTTCAAATTCTATCCCTGAGGTAGGTGTTTATACGTTCTGGCCCTGGTTGCTCGAAAGGTGGATAACGCTATCCACTGGATAAATCAATATCCAGTGGATGACGTGGTTTGTTTAAGTGTCCAGCTTTCGAACAACCCGAACGTCACCGTCAAATTGTAATATTTACTAATTCGAAAATTTCTGGAACTGGTTCGGTAAGAGTAAGTTCCCATGGGCTCTTCTGCCCTTCAAATAAACTATCGTCCGAAAATATCGCGCCGTCCCGACTAGCAGCCCCTGGGTCTCCGAGGACGACCCGTTTCGAGACACGTAGTCTGAGCGATTAAAAAGGAAGCCCTTACATAACTGAATGTGGAGGTGGTTATTGCGGCGCTACTGGCCTGAGTTCGAGCCCTGGCCGGGGACATTGTGTTGTGTTCTTGGGCAAGACACTTTTCACTCTACCTAAAATGGGTTCCTGTGAATTTAATGCTTGGGGTAACCCTACTATCACTGTAAAACTTTAATTTAAAACAGCACATAGTTTCTTTTGTCACTTTAATTTCTAAAAATATATTTTTCATATCTTTTTATTTTAATATCTATACAAGTTTAATCTTACTAGTAGAGTTCGTCAATCAAGTCCTAATATCAACATACAAACTCTCCTTAAGTCTATCTACACATTTCTTATAGCGGTTTCTTATATTATCAACACAATTGCTTCTTTGGGATCAAATTCTGTTTTCTTAGTACCCGCTCTGCTTGTCTTTGTATCGCCATGTTAAGGGGACACAAAGTGTCGATCACTGTTTAGTAAGGATTGACCGGTTGGTCGGTCGGTCTTTGGAAAATTAAAACAGCGAACACAACATTGCTTTGTAAATCAGGTCACAACAAAGAACTATCCTGTGCAGACAGTCAACGAAACCTCGATATCGTTTCAATTGTTTTGACGCTTCATTTTGAATATAAACAAAAACTACCTTGCAAGCACAGTTGCCAATTCAGTGGCAAAGCTTTTACGCTTACAAAAATCTGTTAACGGGAAGACCTTAGCCCCTGACAGAAGCATTGATATCCCAGGGACATAGCCTGTGTTGCAGGTTTATTACGAGAAAAGGGTAGGGAATGCCAAATCACCTCCTCTAACCCCGAACGCTGAAACGCAGGCTACAGGGACATTGTGGCCAACGTAACAAGTCTATCCTCTGCACTATACTTAAATTCCATCTCACATTATTACATAATGTATCGCTGATACCCATACTGCTTATAGTACAAACAAATAAAAAGGCGCGAAGTTGTGTTATCTTATATGCTTTCGCTTTTTACTTTGCGCAAAACCGTTAGCGCAAAATGGATCAAAACATTAACATCACAAAAAACACTCGGGTTGCTTGAGATTCAATTCCAACACTTAGCCCTGAATTCTGTGCATGCCCTGAACTACGAGTATATATATATCGAGAAAACTACCGGTTCCATTCTCGACCCCAGACCTTCGCTTTCTGGACTAAGCAAAACGCATCATCAGTCTTAGCTCTGGGACCGAGAATGAAAAAGCTACAGGTCGCTACCTGAAATTGTACATAACACTCACGAAAATTTCTTCCCAGATGTTACTGAACTCTTCATAAGCACTGTCATTATTTCAAAATTGCCTTTACGAACCCAGCTTGTTCAACAGGAGAATCTGGTCTTTCTAATACGTTACAATGTTCTACACTGATCCTATAATACGCACGACTGCTCTCTATTGTTTTGCTGGCAGGTTTTCAGTCCTTTCAAAACAGCGTTCTCGTCAATGGTGTGTTTTTTGTTCTTGACAAGTATCCATGCTCACTTCCGGTTGTAAGGTCTGATATCTAAGAATTCCGTAACCTTTTTCTCGACGAAGGCATAAAATTCCGGAAGTTGGTTCTGTGCTGTTGAGGGTTCGTAGTCAAAAAACTTCTGGGGGTGGACCATGATATCAAGGATTTGAGTGATCAGATTCTCGTCCTGAGGAATAAAGAAAAAAAAAAGCACATACATCGATTATCTAAAGATCAGTTTGCCTTTGATCTGCAGTGTTCTATTCAACTGAGACTTCTGTACATTCCCGGAGAAATCCCATATAATCAAAGGCCTCTTTGAGGCTACGACTATTTTGCATGATGAAGTGCATCAGTATAAGCAGAACAGATGAAAATATTTTGGCTTTGTTCCAAAACTAAATTTCTTTCTTCTGCCCCTTATTTAACCCTCTTAAAATCACGCTGACTCCGTAATACAATAATGCATAACGCTCTAGACACATACACGCTTTGCGGACCTATGTGTTAAGTTAACTCAATGCGTTAGTATACTGTATTGGAAAGCTGGGAAAGCACGAAGGCCGAGAGTTCGAGACTCGGCCGGGCACACGCACGATCATTTTTTTTCTTTTCTTTTTTCCCTCCGACAGAAATTGAGAACGAGTACAAATTTTTTAAGTGCTAACACTTTGGTTTATCACAATTTACACACTGATTATCTTGTTTGATAAGAAAACTGTCACGTGTTACCTGTAATATTCTCCGGAGACTACTGTTTCCATACAAGTCGCCATCTTGAACAATTGATGACACCAAATGTCGCCACTTCTCTGTTAAAGAAGAGGTTTAATAAATGACGATTAAAGACTTTACTTACGGTGACTCAGAGCTCTAAAATAATACTTTGAACGAAACGAAACGAAGGAATAATCATCTTGTCTCAAAATTGGGTTCCTATGTCCCGCGGGACCACCCCGCGATGCACAGAACGCAAGCCCACTAATTAAAGGAAGCAATAAAGGTTCTCACAAGGTCTGGGATTTTCGAAAAAAAGGTGAAGAAATCTGCAAACTTAGTTTATCAAGACCTGGAAAAAGTATGGAAAATAAGAGAACGAGTTTAGGAAAATAGAAAAAAGTCCTTTTTAAGCTGGAATAATGCTGAATTCGTTTGAGTGAAATTTTAGACAGCTAAATAAATTGCATGCAAAAGTGCCTTAGCCAAAACCTTTGATTTGAGACCCGGGCTCTTCCCCCTCCAACCTAATATCCTGTCATTACTATTATGTATCGCATTGCACCACTGTAACCTTGCGTTCACAGTGCATCATGGTTACGAATGGGCTACCTTTTTGAAAATGCGCTTGTTTTAGGCCTTACAAGAAAAAATAGAATGGTAAAATTCTCGAATTGTGTATGAGCCCTGTTGTGTATCAAAACAAAACTGCTTACCTTCGAATGTAACGTAGAAAATCTTAAAGCCCTCCGCCATTGGGTTGCTGCTTTTCGAAGTAAACTTGATGTAAAGATCTTTGCTTCTCGAAATAAACGTCACCGGATTGGCGGAAGACTCGCATGCGTAGTAGGTAGTCTTTGAGAAAGGACTGGCACTCTCGCGCATGATCAGGTGATCTGAACAATCCTTGGTCAGCGGCAATGATGCATTTGGCATGAGCAGGAGTAAGCCCCGGCCTTCGGGGCATTTTATGTGCCAGACACACTCGATCCCTTTGGGGTAGGGGTCAGGATGATTTGGTGACGTAATGTTGCCTGTCATTGAGGTTAAATTTCCACCGCAATATGTCTCTGAAAAATAAGAGGTCGTTATTTGTGTTTTTCTTGTGGTTAGTGCGCACACCTCCGGATCGAGCGGTCCGGGTTCGAGCCTTGACCGGAGGTAGTGTGATGTTTTCTTGGGCAAGACACTTTGCTCTCACAGTGCCTCTCTTCACCCAGATATATAAATGCGTACCGGTGAATTTAATGCTGGAGGGACCGAAATACTCTTACTCACTTTGTGCTACTGAACCGGAAATAAGGTCCGGCCTAATGGGTGACTAGGCTCGTATGCGAGATACGACTGATTTTAGTAAACGAGTCTTACCTAAACACTCTGAGATATCGGTAGCACCCGTATCCAGTGTAGTCTTGTTGTCAGGGCAACGGAAACAGAAGTACTCTGATCTGTTAGGCTGATATGATCCCCGAGAGCAGTTCATACATTGGCGCAGATAAACATCGAAGTATTTACCAGGCTGGCAGCGGTCTGTCGATAAAAATGTATGAGGAGAGGTTAAGCTTTTATGTGAAGGTGAGTTTCAACGCTATGTGCAGGGAAATTTAACTATCTTTGATTATTTAATTATTTGTTTATTTATATTCATAACAACTTTATTTTCGTAAAAAAAAGATATCTTCATGAAAATAGGATGCTTACAGGAAATAAATTAATCCTCATCTAAAATTGACACCTGTAGCTGAAATAAATAAACTACATTTACAATTTTAATTATTTCTTTTACAAATGTAATAAATAAAAACTGTTAATAATATGCATATAATTTTAAAGCACAAATAATATACATACAATGCTTTAGCTTAGCTTTAATTTGATTTAGCTAAAATGATTAACTAGTGATAGATATAGCAAATGCATATTTAAGGTTTTAAATATATAAGGTTAGCTTACACGATCGCTGCCAAATGTCAAAAGGAGGGGCCTGTGGGATTAAGCGTTGATCCGAAGGGTGCAATAAATGAAAATTAAACTGTCAACCGACAAGCAGTGAGGGATGTTTTATTCTTTAACCTGACAAGAGTCTCAAAGATCTAAATCGTCAAGGGTTCAGTAGATAAAGTTAGATGTCAGTCGGTATATGAGTGTAATGCCACAGTCAAAGGTCAAAGAAGGGCTTATTGGGCGTGACGGGGTCTGTCTGAAATCCTGTCAACAGATGATAATTTTCGTCTTCAAGTCAAAACTAAGTATTGTGGATAACAACTGGAGTTCTTAGGGGGCTTTAGTATTTATCAAAGATATAACAGATAAAAATGAAAACCGCACCATTCCAGAGTGATAGTTACTGTCAATCGACAGGAGTAGGGTGGGGGAGAGAGTTTGAAAAATCCAATCTGTTCCAGGCCCCTCTCTACTTGTTGGAAACTCTCTCCCTCGTTCTCCCTTCCAATTTATTTTTTTCTTGTTCAGATAATATCATTGTGATTCAACTCACCTTGTCGCTTAATCTTGCGTCTAGGTCTGTCTTTGTCTGTGAGGCACTGATCCTGATCACTCTCCTTGGTAACCCTCAGTGTTCTTTTGGTAACGGTGAACGTCTGCCCAAGCAGTGTCACATTCAACTTGTGGTTATCAGTGAGCGTGCGCAGACTAGAGATCAACTTTTGCAGTCGTTCCTCCATCTGGCACCGCGCGCACGTGTTGTTACAAAACTTCGACGTAGAGATCACGTTCTGCTTCATCTGTATGTCGAAATTCACCGAGGCGACGAGTTTGTCGTCTCGCTTCAAACGGCGACAGCGCAAAGACGGCTTGTAGATCTTGCAGGGGAAGTTACACACTTCTTGGCTAAGCAGAATCTTTTGAAGTTTGGAGAGTATTTGATCTGTGATTTCTTGGGATTTTCCCGGTTTGCACGGTGAAACTTGAGTCAATCTGACGCGGATTCGTTTGCTTACTTCCCCTCTAGCTGCGAGAGACAAAGAAATAATAAAACAGCCCTAATTAAGCACACTAGATCATATTCTGTTGCTAACCTTTCACCTGGTGCACATGCGCATTGGATACACTTCTTCACAAGAAGCGAGCGCGGAAAAGAAAGTGAGAGGCGCATCTAAGCAAACCTTATCGATTTAACGTATTTCCGAGTCAAAACGGCAAATGTACAAATGCCACGAACCGTAGCAGTCGTGTAGGCTAGTCAACCTCATTTCACTCTGCCATGACGCAAAGTTCGAATCGTTTACGAAGGTTCCCTCCGCACGGACTTTTCCGCCAGGTCGAGAAAGCGCAGACTTTCCAAACATATACAATGGTGATCTACTCTCCAATGCTTTTGATTAATTTCTCTCGTTATTTTAGCCAACGCAGGCGATTTCTTCCGCCCGGCGCCATTACTTTTCCCACCCCTTCTTTACATGTTCTTTTAGAGACACGATCGATACTGTTTTTAATTAACCAAATATGATAAAATAATATCATAAGATGAACAAAAGCACACTCAAAAACAATATTTCAGTGAACGATTGAAAATTGTGCAAAACACTGCGAGGATTGAAGCGGATTTCGAGAGGTACTCGACGCGTAACTTTGATTTCAGGTTGAGGTGGACTTTTTCCAAAGTTGGGAAACTAGTGTCCAGGTAAGCGCGGTCGTAAAGCCCTTTAATCACGTGTAGGTAAAGGAGCTACATCATAACAAACGAAAATTACTTCATTGTTGCATTGATTTAGAGCAGGTCAATTTATCGTAATTGCACTGCAGTGCAAATTAACGCGCGCGCGTTCGCAATTTTCTCAGTCAGGTAAAAGACCTGGTGTTGTCGGCGTAAATTTGAAAATGGTCAAAATTTTTCATGCAGCATTGGTAGATGCTGCGCGATGTCGTACTCGTTTACTTCGTGCAACAATGTTGCGCCCGAGCATGCGCACTAGTTCCATTTTCGAATTGCACGAGCCTCATATATGTTGCACTAGTATGAAGTATGTATGTATTGTATGTATTGGGGAATATTGGTCGAGTTTTAATCTTGGAATCAAAATGTCAGCTTACCTATACAATCTCTCTTGTTCGGGTGTAGTTCGAATCCTTCATAACAGCTGCAGGTAAATTGCCCCTCTGTGCTATGCCGACAGACTTGTTGGCATCCTCCATTGTTTAAAGAACAAGGATCATATTCTAAGATAAAAAAAGAAATGATAAAGTCAACTGCAGTAAGACATGATGAGCTTAGGTGAGCTCCCTGCCGAGGTCTTAACTCTTCAAAGATTCTTGTTGTGTCTGTGTTTTGTTTATAACTGTTCTCCAAAATTCAGAGCCTCTATTCACTGAGCTGCGTCATCAATTGCAATTCTTCAGTGTCGAATCTTGGACGTTTTTTCTTGCGGGGAATGAAATGAGTGTTTTTTATTTATTCAGGCTGGAGGCGAGTTAACAAAGGTAAGCAGAGTAATGGTATTTGTCATGGAATACTCACAGATGAGTTTGAATCGGCACTATTTCGTATAAGCCACGGTTAACAAATCTTAAAAGCCCCCCAAAATGCACATGTCAAGAAGGAACTATCACCTCCGTAGCTTTCCGGTTCGATGACCTAGGATAAACCTCTTAAGCCGGTTACCTACGTAGTTCAATATCTCGAAAATTCTCTGAAGCTCGATCGGCACAGAAAAACATGCAAACTGGCATGCTACATTTCATGCACGTGCGATCATTGCATACGAAGATATTTACCAGTACACTTTCTTCCGTTTCCACGGTAACCGGGCTTGCAAACGCACTTGTAAGAACGTTTGGTTGGTCTACATTTAGCGTTCCTGTCGCAGTCGTGTGAGCCAGTGGCACAAGATGAATCTGCAAGTAGTAAAACAGGAACGACTTTTCAAATGTTTTCATATAATTTACTAAAAAGTGCGTAAATGCCATGAAATAGAGGTTGGTTTAGTCTTCTTCGCAGGGTGGTGTCACGCAACGAACCACTAACAGAAATATATAGGGTTAGGGTTAAACGGCCTGAGTCTAAGCCCTTCCTTCGGTAACACGGCAGTGGGCGAGAAGTGTGCTAGAGAATTACTATGAAAACCAGTAACCAGAGTGGTACAAAAAGCTGCCGTTGAAAATTTGAATTTGTAAATTTGAAAGCAGTTGGATTCTTAACACGTGATCTGAAAACAATTGTCACAAAGTTCACCACTTCACGTTGGGAGTGTCTCGTCAGCGAAGCTGTGATTTTTAACAGTTAGTAAATTACAGTTGCCCCATGGCCACGTTAACATGAAGAACATGAATTCAGCTTTTTGAAAAACTCACAAGTGAAAAACTTTCGTAGAGGAAGCGCCGGAAGATCTTCCTTAAAGCCCTTTTTTCCCCATTAGAAAAACCTTTTTTCAAAGCTTCCGCACAAAATTTTCGCCATTACTTTATGTGACATTGTTGACTTAGATAAGTTCATATTTTCCTTTAGCCAATCATAATCCAGAATTACGATGTGTAATTTGCACTGGTGCTACATTTTAACTGCACTGCTCTCAGCCAATCAGAATCACGTTTTTCATGTATATCATTATTGTTATTATTGTTATTTTTGATTTTATTATTATTATTATTATTATGATGATGATGATGGTGATATTTGAGACTTTAATTTCGCAGCTGCTTAAAAGTTGTGTTTGTAACTGCGATGATCAGTCATGTCATCTTCCAATTACTATGTTGCCATGGGGCAACCTTCCTTGTTTCAAATGGTAACAATATCGTCACCTAAGATTTCGAGCGCATTGCTGCCAGTGGCATCAAAGTCCGAAAAGTTGCCACTGGAAACGAAGCTAGTTGCCCTTGACAACACACAAATTAAACATTTATTGTAGTCACCAAACCTACTCATCTGATAATCGTAGTAAATTTACGTCTACAAACCACGAATTGGACTGCAAATACAATTGTGAAAATGATTGTTTTACTGCACCCCGAGGTTTTAAAGATATACCGAAGAAATACTAACAAAAATTCTGTCACGTCGACCTAACTGAAGCTGTGTTTCAACTGGAGTTCGCCTTATAACAGAACCTAAGAGAACCTAAGAGCTTTGGAGTTACTTAAAACAATTTATACTGTACTGCTGTACTACTTTCGGACGCTTAAAAATTCGGACGGTTTTATTTTCGGATACTTTTTTGTACAAAATTTTAAATCGTCCGAAATTTTTGACAAGTCATGTAATAGGGTTAGAAAACTCATGCGGTGTCTAGAGCTTTAAGGGCGTTCTCGCGAAATTTTCTACTCGATATATTTTTTTTTAAACTTCTACTGCGGACAGATAGTGATCTACTTGTTAAATGAAATAAAAATTGGGGGGCCTGGCTTCGTTTCAGAGATAAGGCGTGTGGAAATTAAAACTAGTCTGATTTTGATAAATTGGTGCGCATAATTCAGCATGGTCTCCAGAGTTTTTAGGTTAAAATATCAAAGATAATTCAACAGAGACAAACTATCCTAATAATATTTTTATTAGTAAATCTGTGACGTTAATAATTTTAAATATTGTCATAATTTTCACAAACCTTAACCCTTAAAGAGGCATTTGAAACTGCCGCACAGCTAAACGAAGAAGTGAAATGAACGGAATTCGATGAAGCGTTTTGCAAAAAGTTCAAACTTCTACTCGATAGATTTTCTTTATTTTTTCGCAAAACTTAGAAAATCAGTGCAGAAAATGACCCATCGAAAAAATTAGGGGTCACCGAGCGTCCACGATCGTTAAATCCACGCAAAGTTATAGGAATGGCCATTTACCCTATTATTTTTCACATTACTACTTAGCGCGCGCGCTCAATGCATGACGTGGCGTGCAAATTTCGTGCGCAGTAAGGATGCGCAGAAACAATTAGCGCGAACGTCCTTAAAGAAAAGGTTCTGTCTAATTCTATAAGGGTTCCTGCTGTTTTGCAACAGAGATTATGGAAAAGTCATGGAGCTTTTGTTGGCTTCCCTGATGAATTAATAATGTTCACGTGACAAACGTTTTTAATTCACGTGAAAGAAATGGACGCAGCACCAGATTTTGTTTAGCGTCTAAATTTCATTTCTCGTAGCGATTTCCGTAGTATTCTACAAGCCCAAGTTAGTAGGAGATGATGAATAACTAACGAACAGCATAGCGCCGACTTCACAATTGTTTCATGATAACCTAAATTAAATTGGTAACTGTGTTCTATATTATTTTACATTGCTTGGTCACCCGACCTAGTCAGGCTTGTCAATCAGTGGCAGTGCCCGTGCCAAAATCTCGAAACTTTTAAGGTCTAATCGAGAAAGCCCTTTCGTAATGAGCTTCTAACAATGCCAAATTTAAGAGGCTTTCTAAGTTGGAAAATACAAAAACACGCAAGAAGAAAATGCTAGGTCAAACACGCATGCTGCGGTGAAGTGCAGCTTAATGTTCTCTTTTTATAGTGGTTAAAAAAGTTCTGGTTTTTGAAAGGGTTAGGTCAAGATATTTAAAGAAATTTTTTCAGGGCACAGAATTTGACAAGATTTAGATTATCATTTATAATGTGACTATCTTTTCAGTCTGGCCGACAAGAAGATAAAATTAAAGATAGTTTGCAGGTTATTTTTTTATCGAGAAACCCAGTGCAGTGTCTCGCTGTCGTTTAAATCCGCTTTATAAGAACGAAGAAAGCAAAAATATTTTGTCAAAAAGGCCATCAAAACACAGGCGAAAATGTAATACAAGAGCAAAAATTTAAAACCAAAACTTTTTTTTCATGTGCGTGCACTCATCGTTGAGTCGTTACGATGCCTATCAATAATGCAGCTAAGCACAGGCAGTGCTCTTTTGAGGCTCTAAACCGCATCTTGAAACCAAAATGCAAAACGCTTTGCATGTAGCATAACAAGATCTGTTGACAAGAAGTGTTGGTGTTATTTTTAACTGGCAAACGTACAGCGCCTGCAAATCTATGGACAAATATAGTAAGGAAGGGACGAGGTAGGCAGGCAGGCAGGCAGGACATGAAAATGCGCCACGGGAGATTTAATCGTTTACGCACCAGCATAGTTTATAAATTACTCTTGGCTTCCAATAATACCACTAAATATGCCGGGGAAACATCGCGGGTTAGAGCACTCCTCTGCCTTGCACTCGGACGCCAAACTGTTAATGCGGTGTAAGTCAATATAAGTCAAAGCAAGATAATAGTTCCACATAATATCGAAACTGACAATTTTTTGTGGAAAAAGACACCCGAAAATCGACAATAGACAGATTATTTTCGTTCTCTATGCAGGATTTTGGATGTTGTGTTTGTTCATTTTACTTCTAATTCGGATATTGCATTCTATGTGAAGTCACGATTTCTAAACTTATGAAAAAACACCCGAGATAATCATTGTGGTGCGTCATATTTAAATAAGCGGATTTTTTTAACAATATCAAAGAGCAAATTGTCACTCTAGCTGTATTTATACACACAGAAAGTAAGTTAAGAGATTTGAAATCCATGCATTTAATCACGTCCGATTTCAGATCCGAAGCCAGAATGAGGCAAACCGAGGCATTTGCTTCAGTCATCTTTGTTTTTGTTCCTGTTGTGTCTTTTTTGAAGGGAGAAGTAAAACAATGTTAATAAATAGGAAGAGAATTACCTCGGTCGTAACTTTTTTCTTTCTACGGCCCTGGATTAATTCATGCAGCAATTCTTCAAATAGTTATTTTGCGATTATCTTGTCGTTTAAACCACAACGCAAAAGACGTCGTTCGATTAGATTTCAATATATCGGGCGCTCAGTTTGCACAGTAACAGTTTAGTCTTTCACACACGAGAGACGTTGACTGCGGTGTTTTTGAAGCGAGAACACTCAGCGGTCTCCTGAACAAGAGAATGTTTAACCAAGAGAGAAAAGTTATGCTGTATGAAATGATATGTAAACTTAGATCTAGAATTTCTCCTGCGGGGAACAATCAAACAGCACGCTAGGAAAAACCTTAATGAAACCATCTCGCAAGCCGAGGAATCATTTTTTTCCATTTGCAGTCAAAATATCATACGTGGCGGCCTGCTCTCTCGCTTATAAAATTTTGTAATTTAAGGGATTCACAGTAAGAACTTACTTAAAAAGAGCACAGCTAAATCTTCCTGGCGTAAAGAGCATAAAATGTCTAGTAACCTTTGCGGTCATGGCAAATTTCGCCAGAAAACCGCAAAACAAATGACAACACTTGTAATTGATTTTTCTATCAATAAATTGATTAATTAATTTAAGTGTATTTCTTCCTGTAGATTTTTTTAAGCAGTAACTGTTTTTTTTCGGACAAAATCACGATATGTCTATTTGTAGAATTATCTGTTTTAATTTTGAATTCCAAACTAAGTAAAACTGACAACACAGAAAATATTCAGTCAATGATAAGTGGATTTCAGAGAATGAAGCAAAATCTGGTTAACGTTTTGCAATCGTTTTCAATCTCGTTCAGCTGAAATTTTTTTAATAAACGCGTTTAGTTCAGTTCTTTAGAGGCTCTTGTACTCGAATTTAATACCTTTCCGTTTGAACATAGCAGAGCGGTCAAAACTTTTAACACGACCAGCGTTCCAAAAATATCCAACCTTTGGAAAGAAAAGGCCATGAACTGAAAGTATTAGTTGATAAAAATCTCTCTTTTCCCGTAATAATGTGAAGATATCAGGAAAAGCCGCTTGTTTTAAAGTTTTTTTTTTAATTCTTTTGGAGGTCAAGCATATTAAAACCCTTGCTTTGCTTTTTGGGTGTAAATCGTGCGTAAAGAATGAAGTCACAGACAGACAGCGCTTACCAACAGATTTAGGTGTTCAGCGAAATACTGAATTAACTCTACAGGCACAACACTATAGAAACCGATGTCACATTACGCAACTTTTCGTAGCAACTAAATCTATTGAAGTTTCTCGGTTGGCAGGTAAATGGAAACTGAAAATTGACTTTAAATATGTGTTCAGCTTCTTGGTGTTTTAGTCTTTAGCTGCGGACGTCCACTGACTAGTATAGTGACACGAAAATAAAACAGATAAAGGTAATTGCGTCTGCGGAAAAAGTTGAAACATGTTCACTTCATTTTACGCCGACGCAACTTGTCCAAACATTTTTTCTGTTTTATTAAGCACGTATGAAATATCGTGTGTTTAATTGAAAAGCACGCAAAACAGAATCAAAAAAATATTAAAAACTCAGCGAGAACATTGTCAAGAAAACTTCACTTTTCTAATACTAAAACAGCTAGTCGTCATACAAAAACACGATTGCAAAAGGAACGATATCACGAAAGGTTAAATAGAGCATTGACACGTACACGCATGATTTTAATTCATCCGTTTGGGAGTTCTTCGTGTTGGTCAGAAATCTCAGTTTAAATTTTCTCGTCAGATTCCCCAGTCGCTCAAAATCCGGGCTTTATGCAACCAGAATGTTGCGAAGCCCTTCATGTCAAAACTGGATTTCTACAAATTTCAGCTATGCAAAATACTCAATGCTTGCGCGTAAAAATGAAAATTCTCTAACTGTGAAATTGAGATTGAACGCAATAGGAACTCTATAGAGTCCTTTGTCGTAAAGGAGTTATGTCTTGGACGCGCGGCGAAAATCCATTATTTTCTCATGCCGGAATGCGGTTTTCTGTCATATATCAAACTGTACTGACCTAGAACAATGAGACACCCATTACGGCCACATGCACGAAATCAATGAAATAATTAGCCATGTCAACTTACAACATGACGTGTTTACAGGCGATACCGCTAAGTACTACATAATGGAAAAGAAAATATCGATTTAAAATGTAATTTTCTTGGCGGATTAGATTTCCTGAGTATATGATCAAATAATAGAGCCTTTTATTAAGAAATTACTTGCTCTACAAAAACTGCCCCAGTTAAAAAGCAATATTGATAGCGTTAATCGCAATTGTCGATCAACAATTTTTCGTTGCAGCCATTTTTCGCAAGGACAAAGGGCCAGTTTCTGACTACCCTGGTATTAATTTCTACTTCATGTCTCCCAGTTGGTCTAGAGATTCTATTTTTGCAGGCGGTTTCTTTGGCAAAATCTGTCGGAAATCTACACGCCAGAGAGAATGTTTGCTACCGGAAGTCGATTTGAAAGAAGACGACCTCGCTTTTGCAAAAACTGTCCAACAGCCTTTGTATCATCCTTCAAAAGTGATAATAGCCTTAAATGTTCAAGTGATCAGTAAATTTTGAGAGATAATTATGCGACAAGGATTTGTCTGGAGGGAGTCATAATTTGCTGTCCTAACAAAAAACAGCGTGAGAAAACTGGCCTTTGCGTGAGGCAAGGTCATGGAGACATTTTTTTAAAATACCGCGAAAGAAAAAGCAAAACGAGAAGGCAAATGAGACCAATATGTTCAGTAACACTGACTGAAAATAATCCTTCAATTATCTTTTTAGAGCATCACCTTACTTCCATGCAATCACCACAGGTATTTCGAGAACAAGATATAAACACTGAGTGAAAATACAATCGAAAAACCAACACCGTGCAAAAAGGACCCGTGAGACATCAATACAACTGGGTTGCGTTAACAATATGAAGCGTGAACAAGTTGAGTTTCAATTGAAATGCTGAAAACTTGGAGTGGAGGGGTGCTCACTAATCAATCGCACCAAATTATCACGTCGTAATGTAAATTCCACCCACGCTAAATTTATCATCTCTCCTGCAGCAACACTCCACGGAACGTTTTGTAAAGTAAACACAGACGGCAGCAATTCATTGATAATCTGCATTTGGGTAAACAAGAAAAAAACAGCCGCAATTTGCAACTTAAAATACAACAACAAAATGGTGTTCACTCTCTCTTACCTTTCCCAAGTTCCGGTTTGAATGTTATTCGAACTCTACAAAGGCCCGAGCCGTTGTGAAAGTTCCCGTAGGGGACTCGGTTAAATGCCGCATAGATGAAGCTGTCTGTAGGGGGACCGAAAGCTGGTTCTTGTTCTGACAGCGTAAAAAGGTGCCGACTGTTTTTGATGTCATCCCAAAGAGGTTTCGAAGAGTTCACAAAGAACGTTTCCCACGAGACAGCTTCGTCTGTGATGTCAATAGTCATGTTCGCCCCTTTTTTTACAGCTTCGTCTGTGACAGCTATGAGAGAGTTCCCGTCTCTTACATGGTACATATAACCAGGAACCTTATTACTGTAGACGCGAAATTGATCGTTGTACACTTCAACAGCAGCACAGTTGCTTGAATAACCATAGTTCCATCCGAAGCCATAGCTTGTCGGAGCAGATGATATGCTTGCTGTCCACAGACGAGGCTCTTTGCCATATATCAGCTCGATTTTGACCTTTTTGTACGGTCCACTGAAGTCCAGTCGTAGAACCGCTTTGCCATCGCACTGATCCGGGGCTGAGGAAGAGGTTGGCCCATGGATAAAGCTGACATGAGTTTTAACTGCATCTGCTGATGGTATGACACGGCCTGACTGTAGATCTACCTCCACTTCTAACTTGTTTGCGCACTGAAGAACTGAATTACATCGAAGCGCATTAGTACAAGAAATGACATGAAGCGTTATGAGTAAAACTGCACTTTTCTCCATGCTACAGAACTAGAAGTATGTGCTGTCATATCTGCACGCAAAGTCAGATCGGAACAGAAGCTCTAAAATGGAAGCGGAATGTTCTTACGGTTCTCAAAACAGCTGAGCTCGTTCCGAAAAAAAACTATGGAAGGCAATAGAAGGCTTGTTAATCATGTGAACAGTTAAATGATAAGAAAGACCACCAAACAGAAGAATTTCAAACCTTTTATGTGCAACAACATAAGGACAATACCGAGCGGTGATTGGAACTGAAAGAGGCGCATTGTCTTCGTCAGTTGCTTTTAGCTAGTAAATATTGGTCCTGTTGTCAGCCTTGCTCCAAAACGACGCCTTAATTGAAAACTGAAATGCAAATCTTGACTAACAAGAAGCGACTCAATCTCCGGAAAACTGAGTAGAAATCCAAGGCACCGTGTTAGGAAGAGCGAACAGTATTAATGCCAGATATGGGTTCACTGTCCGATCCGTCGGTGTTGATAATTAGCCAGTGAATTGCTATCTGTCGAATACCGTTGATGTGGATCACTTAACGCTCTTCATAAGAGAATTTGTATATGGCCTTAATGAAGTGTAGACATTTCCTATGGTGCGAGCGAAAACGACGCTGCGGTCAGAGTCAACGCGGGATCAAATGTCGACTTTTTTGGCGTCAACTTGTAAATTTCACACGATCCTAAGCAGTTTATTGGGTTTAGCGTGGAATACTATGTAAACCGAGACCCCGACAATAATAGATTTACTCGTACGTTGCGTCAATTTAACGTTTATGAGATAAAAAGTGATATGGGTGTTTGCTAACCTCACGCCCTTTAAGCGCTTGTATATCGCTAGCAACAATAGAGAGGCAAACGAATGTGACAAGTGTAGTTTTGGAAAGTATACGTTTTCAAAGTTAAATTATTTCATAGTAATCTTTTAGCCAAGGGCAGCTAGAGATAACCTCTTCGAATTTTTGCCCAACAATTAAACCAATGATATTCTTATTTGGAATGTTGTCATCTTTATCTGTCGACTCTCCCATTGGTCAAGGTGTTTGACATAAACTGTCAATCGCTTCTCTTTAAAGGTTTAATTTACGTCTAGAAAAAATTTTCCTGCCTTCAGCGCGAGTTAAAAAAAAATCATTTGTGTCTGGCGGTGTTTCGAAAAAGCATGCAGCGTTATTTTGATTGTTGCGATAACTTTCTGGCGTTCAGTAACATTGTTTGCATCCTCGGCTGTCTTGTCTTGAACAAAGTGGACGAAAAAAAAAAAAATTTTATGAGAACGTGAGTGAATCGGCCTGTCATCTACTCGATTTCCTCTCTGACATCACACCCCTCAACGGCACTTGAAACAAATTTAATTTTCCCTGGGTTGCTTTCACTGGAAAGGAATGACAGGAAAGTTGCTTTTTTCGTCAAAGCCTGCCTTTTTCGTACTTTGGACTGTTTTTTTGCAAGCTGATTTTTTGTAAGATCTATTTATCGCTTTTTCATTCAATAGGATAAAGCCCCAGTACTGATCGATTTTTTGCGTTTTTTATACGCATTGCACAGCATGAAATCAAATTATCCACGACAACTAATAATTTTATTTATTGGGTTTTACGCTTATCGCATTGCCTGAGTTTGTAAGAACAGGAAGAAAAGCTTCTATGAGCTTCTTTCACCACCACGCAACCAGTGTCCTTTGAGAGTGCCGATTAAATAACAGAGGTTAAAAATTTTGATGCGAGATGAAATATAGCTTTGAAATGGTCATGATACTTTTCACAGTTTGACGGAAACGTTTATTAAATAAGTCAAATGTGTGATGAGTGACCTAATATTGTCTGAACGTTTGAAATTCCACATCGATTAAAAGGTTTCGTTTTTTTGGCAAGAATGACCTAACCCTTGGCTGAAAAAGAGCACGTATCTTACATGCAATATTTTTTTCTTAAGTTATTTGCCAAAGAATATTTTTAGCCGTGCGAGAACTCGTTAAATAAAACATGTACCGTCAAAACAATTTCCATATCAGTGTCTGTCTGTGCTGGATTGTTCCTTATCCTTTAATCGGATTTATTGTTAAATGCTGTTTTCGATAGTACTTAGTTTTTCTAAGCCTTTTCGCTTTTTTTTTGTTTTTTCGCAGTTCCTGAACCTTCTTCACCTTGGTTTTTGGGTATCTTCTCAGCGAATCGAAAAGCCGGCTCAAATTTTGACTTGCAATTGACTGGCGCCCTTAGCCGGAAACAAAGTCAGCGTTTCTCTCGGTTACCAATCATTAACAGACAGAGAAGCGTTTTGAAAAAGGCGATATTTTTACATAAGATAACATCAATTCTTACACTTCATTGGGAAATATATCTTTGTTATTAACTATCCGTGCTGATAAGTGCAGGGACACTCGTCGCACTGGCTTGGCTCAGTGTTTTGTCCGCGGTGTGTGGCGGAATTTAAGCCATATCTCAAAGATAACGGGGATAAACCTCAGTTATGCTGTTAAAGGTAGATTCTGGCTTTTAATTTGTTTGCCCATCAAAATGACCTAGATGCATATGGGCTTAAATATTTAATCGCCAGCTAAGATTCGAGGGTTTTAATACTGGTAGCTGGCGAATAGAGAAACTTCCTTCTAAAAAGAGGTGAAATTTTTTCCTCAACGCGTCAAGGGATAAATAAGTGGCAAACCGCATTAGTTATTTAACCCGACAGTCTGATACCTCAAAAAGAGCTTACCACAATTCAGATATTGAAAACGAAACTGCTCCATATGGGCCGCTACAAAATTGAAATACTATGCTTTTTATAGCACAGAAAAAGGGAGAAAGTCCTCTTATAACCCATTCTTTTTTATAGCTATCGCGTAGTAAAAACTTATAATGTTATTATCCGGTATGTATCATGAAAATATTGCCAATATTTCGAGAAATTAGATACTGCTGTTATTTACTTTGAAGACGAAACCAAAATACTTTCCATTGGCAGACGGAGGGCGACTGGCGGACTGCATCCTTGCCAAAAGAACAATATCTCCATCGAAAAAGAAAATAAACACTTAAAATTCAGCTTTTTTTTCATTTGTGTATCCTCGATCTAAATCGTCTCCAAGTTATCTTTGTTTTTATTGTTTTATTCATGGTAATTTAAGTTACCCCGTTGGTGCCGGTTATTCAAATTACATTTCTACAGAGCATTTCATGACAAACTCCTAAAAACCAAGCTGTTTCAAGAACCTTCATGCCAAAACATGACGCAAAATCTTGAAAACATTCCCAAGAGGATTACTGTATGAAACGTAAAACGCATTGCAAAAATAATATATTCTGTTCGGGCGTTTATTAAAAAAAAGTCTATATATAAATATAGGTGAAACTGATAAGTTGTATACACATGAAACTTATTTCTGGGATCTTAAAATAGACTCAGGCGATGCCCTAAAGATATTGTATCAAGGTTAATTAGATGAATTAATCAGACAGCATATGATAAAGGCAGGACGTGCGAAATGTCGGGCATTTATTATTTCTTCGCCCACTTAATATGTCTAAATTGAAGACTGGAAAAATAGCTGTGGATTCTTGACTTGCTAAATCAAAAAAGTTTTATGCAAGGGCTAATGGAAACAAAACTTCCAATAATTGAGTTTGATCGTTATTTGATACTAGATTAAAATCAGCTTGTGGCCTGTTCTCAGTTTCTATCTCCTTCGATTGTTCATGGAATCGAGAGGTCACCCCTCACCAACGATATTGCCCAGGAGTCTAATTGTTAAGTAGTAAACCACTGCGTCACGCGCCCATCAATAACATGTTTCTTTGAAACTGGAAGCAAAATTTGTTATGAATGTATTAAGTATATGTCTGATATCGATCATTCTCCTCGGGTTAATGGTTTTTGGGATCGGTTTTTATCCTTGTGACAACAGCCGCCATGTTGAATTTGGCAGGAGAATAATGAGCCCGCGCTAGGTGCCGGGTACGTGGACAGGGACGGCGCTGGACCCGAACAACCGAAAAAGACGATTAGTTCAAAGGCTAAGGTTTTCACGCTCAACTCAGAAAAAGTAAATTGTAAACTGTATTTCTTACTGTCTTAACGCATAGTCGGCCAGTGGTATCTTCAATTTTGTGAGGACTGTGTAGATAAATGGAAAATTTCTTTCATGATTATTGAAACTTCTCGAGTGTAGTACAAAACGGAATCATTTTGTGAACACTACAAAATTAAAAAAAATGGTCTGAACTTGCCTAAAAGGGCGGGTCAAAAATTAAAACAATTTGCTGAAAGTCTCGTCACCCAGTAAAGAATTTAAGCACGCTGTTTGCCAGCTCTAGAAATAATTTTAACAAACGATTTAATGATAACATTGGAACAACATAAACAAAACCTTGTGCGAATCGATGACACAATTTACGACTGGTGGAAAGGTTGCAGCAAATTTCATTTGAAATCGCGCGACTTATTTTTGTGCAAAACGATTTAAAAATTTTCACCAACGCATGCGGCAATTAAGTGTTCTACAATATTTGTTTATATGTATCTCAGTCATCACTGTCTCGTCATTAAATTTTGAAGGCGACCCGACAGTTAGGCCCACTAGTGTAACGAATCCAATCAAGACTTTCAACTCCTCGTCAGCAGAGGACATTTTCCCACGGGTTCTCCATAACTTAATTTCCTTTGTTACTGATAAAAGCAATCCAACTTTTAAAAGCTTGTATAGTCACTAGGTGTAATTAACTAGATAATTATCAAGGGTTGGGCTGTCACCAGTTACTAACGTCGAATAAAAAAAATAACAATTGGTTGTTAATTAGATTAAAAAATGAATTTTAATTTGTAAATGGCAATTTAATCTTCAAGGCGAATAATTTAATTCTGCAACTGTTGATTGAATAATGCTGAGGTTTTCTGTGAATTCAATCCGTTAATCTACTTAGTTTATAATGAATTCGTGAATCTATTTTTACCTGTAAATCTAATTTTGAGAACTTTACGTGCTTTTTCAGGTGCCAAGTGAGAAGTTCTTATGGTTGAGACACACGAACCTGCGCCAGAGCACAGGCAGCCCAAACTCACACTGCGAGCGGTCGGTGGCGGTTAATCGGTTTTGCGTGACCCTGTCAACGTAATAAAAATCCAGTAAATTACTGAACAAAATGAACTTACTTTTGCTATTTTCTGCGTCCTTTTGGCGACCTTTTAATCCTATTTTTTTTGTTTCCACGAAGGATAGAACAGGATGGGGAAAAATCCTCTTTACTTTTTTAATTAGTGCTATTTCTTGAGACAGCTAAACAGAACTGCATTTAAAATAAGAAACCTTAAAAAAACTGCTCAACTGCTCCTTTGTCTTGCGGTTTAAAGTGTGGTTTTTATGTGTCTGAAATGAGAGCGGTTTTACAGACGAGAAAATGAGATTAGAGCTGTGTGGTTTTCCCTGCGTCTTGGACACGCTTAACAAACTTCCCTTGCACAGACCAATGCTTCTACGGTGGGGCGGAGGCGGGGGGATATATCTAAGACGTGATAACGACAAATCTGACTGACAAATACATTATCCCACTTGTCAACTTTTACATCGAAATCGAAATTAACTATAGCAAAAAAGTTCAAAGACGTGAAGAGTTCCCATAGTTCAATCCGTGAACTTAAAAGTCCGCACACACGAGGGGACCCGTCCCTCCCACTAGTCCCTGTCACTAGTCCCCTGAAGAGTTTACACGAAGTGACTAGTTGCAGGGATTAGTCCCACGAACTGTTCACACGAAGCATTTTTAGAAGCAAGTCGCAGGGACTTAATCCAAAAATTTAAACCAGTTTGAATTCGTGAGACTAGTCGCAAGGACCAAATTTTAGTCCCTGCGACTAGATTTTGTGGCAAAAATGGCTAGTTCACACGATAGGACTAGTCACAGGGACTAGTTCCCTCGTGTGTTCCGACCTTAACACTTAATGGTGGAAGAACACATAATTCTATTAATAAAAGGACTAAGCTGCTCTAACGCACTAGATCACAGTTCTAGAGCTTTTTTAAATTTTCTGATGGAGATTTTGAGTTAGATGTGTTGATTTTTCGGCAGGGATGCGAGATTTTCCCCCTGGTAACAGTGGACACTCAGCTGGATGGAAACTTACAGATGTTATTATTGAGAAAATAATCCAAAGAAAATGCACACTGATTGGTTTAAAATCGTGTTTCTAGCGTGTGCACGAATGTATATACATTTCGGTGATCAAAGTCAGACTCATTTTCATTTCATTCCACGACGAAAGAAGAAAACAACATATGTTCTCCGTGTTTCTATCAAGTTTGATCATGAGGAATACGGGTGGAAGTTTGGGAGAACTCGAAAAAGAACCGGAAGGTTTGTGGTTTATGTAGTTTTGTGCTGTTATTCCTGCCTGCTCGGGGATAATTTCATTACCAACTTGGAAAACCTATTTATTCAATGCGATCACGAGCTTAAAACAAAACAAAGTCCTTATGTCAAAAGAGAAAGGCAAGCGCACAAAAACATCTTAAAGTAATTTTCCGGTCATATATTAGCCACGAGACCTGCCAAATTTAATTACTTAACACCTTTAGAAAATATTGCAAATAAACAAGGAATCTAAAGCCGGTCATTGGACCTGGCATAACTTCGTTTCATGCAAACACGACAAAACTTTATTTCATCGTCGTCGACATCCGCTCTTTCACAACAGACTGGAGCATAGGGCAGCGATAATCCTGACTCCTTTAGTGTTTATTTCCTCTCGACGCCTTAGACGCCCCTCGTAAACCTTTATCTTACACCAGCTCTTTCAAATGGCAGGCGCCACTACGGGCAAAACAGAAAGCACCATGGTCAGCCATTCAGTTTCCATCCTCAAATCCTAATTTTTCTGAATCTGATTTTTACCAAACGCCGAATTCGCTCAATCATTTTGTGGTACCTATCAACAAGGCCAGAACAGCCGTTATCTCTTATGCTCGAAAATAACTCCGAATACGACAGTTTATCTTTTTGCGGTATTTTTGTGATCCTTTAAATCAACACTTGGGCCTCACGTATCTCTGGCAATACCTAAAAACTGAACAATTTTTGCGGTTTTGGCAAAGGAAATTTTGTTTTTAACTTGTGACACAAAATTAGCTTGACCTATCTATGAAACAAGCCGCAAGCCACGCCCAACATTACGGCGTCAAAATGTAAATAACTGTTGAAAATTCCTCAAAGGAAGGAAGCGTTAAGCATATTTATGTCTTGCCTTACTCATGTATAACACGGAGATCCAATGCCGAAAACAAAACAAAAGGAAAGGAATAGTATTATAGTAAAAATCTTAGCTATGCGAAGAAACAAAATTTAAGTGGATTTTCTGTACAGAACGTATTTCAATCTTGCGGCCCAAATCTGTGTCTTCCAGGCTCGTCAGTTTTGTCTCAGTTTGCTGAGATTATATTTCTTTTTTATTTATGTATTTATATTTTTTAGGTCGGAATTAGCCATCAGGCAGTGCACAGACCCTGTAACTGTAAGAAAAGATGTTCTGTTCATTTTTCCTTTAACCCGTTCGTTAGCTCAGTAGCGTTTATCCCTCTGGGCAAGTAGATAATCCAAATCAAAAGATGCCATATACAGCTCGAAACGGAAGCAATGGTTCTCAGTGTTAATACTAATCAGTGAGGAATGCACAAAACCTCGGGTTCTTTCATTTTTGTGGTTAATCTGTAAATGGGTATCTTCATTTAATCCCAAAGTATGTTTATCGCGTCTTCTCGTAAGCATAACATTCAAACGGAAGATGCCCACCGCTTCATGCATCCAAACTGTCTGATTATTGCAGGTTATCCTTGGCTAATCGTGTCATGTTCTGAACACGTTTTGTGCAGGTCACATAACGTTTTGATACATTGTGGTTTGCTTACAAGATTCCAAGGCTTCATAGTTAGAGCGTTTGTCTACAGATCGTCTCCGGTTTCGTACCCTGGCCGGCGTTATTTTGGCGTGTTCTTGGGCAAGAAACTTTACTCTCTCCACCCAGGTGTATAAATGGGTACCGGCGAATCTAATGCTGGGACCCTGCGATGCACTAAAATCCCATCCAGGGGGGAGTAGAAATACTGCTAGTCGCTTCATGTTACCGAAACCGGCCTGATGTGCCGTTTGGCTCGTATGCAGACCTAACCTTTTACCTTTACAAGATTTCAGATTATTTCAGAGCTTAATAGAGTTTACCGTGATTGCTTGAATGGCAAATGTTTGAAGTATACGACAATTTCAGTAGTCCACCAGGACTAGCTGAAAATTTTACGGACAAGCAGCGACAGCCATGGGCTCTGAGCACTAATGAAATTCACTTTTACCATGAGGGAAAAATTTCGAGAATTAAACGCAGACAATATGCTTCATCATGCAATTTAATTAGTGTCTTAAACGATTGCTCCAAATAAACACCACATGACAAGTTAAAAGTTACAAACAGTGAATAAATATAAGTTAACTGAATCTCTCTTTTTTTGCAAGCTGTGAATAAAGGTTTTAAAAACGTGTTTTCTACTATGTGAAACCCCTTGAAAAATAGAACAAAAGATAAGCACTGTCAAATAATAAATAGTCACTTAAGTCATTGTGGACCATCCATAATGCCTTGCAAGGTGCGATGTTTTTCCTAATGGTCGATAAAAAAACTGATGAATAAAAGCGAACACGGAGAAGCTTAACATTTCATGACACGATCTTGAAATATGCTGAATTCTAATGTACCTAACTGTGGTATTATCGGTCTTGAAAAAGCGACAACCGATTTTATTAATTAAGTTGACTTTGAGCGAGAGCTTCCCACGATATTGCTGGCATTGGTGAATAATATCACGTGACGTGTAATCAGTGAAACTTCTCCAGTCGAAAAACAGATTTCATGAACTCGGTGAAATCTTGTAGAATTGCTTTTTGGTATTCGTTCAACATATGCTTGATGGTTATTTTATAAAGTGGTATTTAGGAAATGTAGTAATTTTATTCTAAATGAACTAGCTTAATTTTCTAATCTAAATTTCAATTTAGAATCTCGTTCAGACCTTTACTTAAAACGCTTAAATAGCGGACGGAATGATTACGATTCTGTTATTTGTTCTTGAATAATCAAGTACCTTAAAAACAAGAAAATCTGATGGATTAATTTTGTTTCAGATACTCTTTACTCTTTGCTATGACCTCTACTCTTTCTTTCTCTGTACATTTCGAATCACACTTAACAATAAAAATAAGTCAGCTCTCTGCGAAAAAATAAGTAAAAGAAATGTTATCAATTTCTAGCATTTTGACAGTGCCTAGCAACCACCGCAACCATAGCAACAACAGCAACGCCGACGACCATAGCCGAGGCGATAACGACGATCACAACCGAGGACACGACGACAGCATTGTCGGAAGTATCAAGTTGGACGACTTTTTCGCACTTCGTGTTGTTGCCAGCGGTCGCCACAGCCGTGATGTTGTGAGCTGCAAGCGTTTTGTTGGTCGGTTTTTCGTTGTCGTCTTCATCCAAGTCAATGTAGTCGGTGATTTCTCCAATTTCTGACTTGCTGTCTGCACTCTCGGGTGATTTGCTTTTATCTTTGGATTTTTGGCTGTGAGTGTAAGTTTTCTTCGATTTGGGAAGATGAAGAGTAATTCTGTCGCCTTCCATATGCGTTGAAACCGAGTCGACCTCCTCGCTCTCCGTGCCGACGACAAGATAACGGCGGCCGTCGATGGTGATGTTACCGATGAATTTATGGACACTTGTCTTTTTCTTTTGCTTCTCAGGCTTTTCTTTCGCGACAATATGCTCTCTTCCTCTTGCTGTGCTCTCATGTGATTTGGAAAGGATCTTTTCATCGCCCAGTTTACCGAACACAGAAATGCCTTCCGGTAACCCGTTTAGTCCTACACCCATTCCTGAGCCCACGTCTTTGCTGGTCAGTAGTTTGCTAGTTGCTATTGGCCCTTGTTTATGTGAGGAGAACTCCTTCACTTTGTTTTGTTGCTTGTGTTGTTCGTCTATGATGTCGAAGATTTTCGGAATCTCGGGCTGACCGCTGCCACCGGCCGCATATGCGCTCGGCACCGACGACTCATCGATAATATCGAGAATCTCCGGCAGCGTGCTAACCTTGTTCGAGTTCGAACCGAACATGGCAGCTTTGTGAGTAACTTTCACCGGTGGTTCGACTGAAGGAAGCATAGAGACCTCTTCCACGTGACTCGAGGCGAGGTGCTTCGTGAAGCCGTGTTGACGAATGACGTTTTGAACGTCCTCTGGGACGAAAGACTGCTGATTAGGCCAGGCGTGTACTGCGGGCATTTCCGTAGTTGGTCGAACAGTGAGCGGGTTGAAGTATTTGACAGGCTTTGCGCGCTGCGGACTTTGCTGCTCCTGCACAATATGTTCAACTTCCTTAACGGTGTCAGGGATGAGTTGTGAGCCCGCTGCATAGTGAGGAGGTGGGTTCGTCGTCATCTGGTGCTGAAAGAATCCTTTAAGAAAACCCGTCGGTCGGAAAGGCTTCGGTCTTTGCGCCGAGTAATCCAACTTCTTGTTAGACAAGACAGGCTCGACGGCTGGAGGGATGGATGGGGGAGGGCTTGCGGTAGTAAATGACGCCGAACGGGGCATGGTATTCACTGCCGGCGGTGCCGTAGTCTGTGTAGCCGCTGTCGGGGATGTGGAAGCGGTTGTTATTGTTGTATGTGTTGTTACTGCAACGGGCGTGGTCGCTGCTGTTGTTGGCTTAGGAGTGGTTGCTACAGTTGCTACATTCTTTGTAGGAGACACATCGCTGTCCTTATTAACAGTAGGATTTTGATCCCGAAAATTAATGATAATATCTTCGATCTCTGAAGGTGCTTCCACCTTTGGGGCAGTCACACCACCTTGATCGCTCATAAACAGATCAAGCTGGTTTTTGGAAGGATTGCTGGGCGACAATTTTGGAGAGTCATAATATGAATTTGGATAAACATAATCGTTCATTGTTTGATCAATATCGGGTTTGTCCCGCCATGGAGACCAGACTCCCCCGTGGTTGTCTGGATTTGCGTTTTCATCCGCTTGGGGGTACACTGGGGGCGTGGATTTGCGGTAGTAGAATTTCAGCCTGTCTATCATGACTTTTAAGGTGTTTGGCATAAAGTCAGCCAAGTTATGGTACTCGCACGGATCCCACTTAATGTTAAACAAGCAGGGTTTCTTTTCGGGATTGCAAATTGGCGCTTTTGTGTACAAAAGTGGATGCGGGTGTTTGACGGTGCAGTCAACGGATGCATCTTTAAGATTATTTGGCTTAGGAACCTGATCTAGTTCATGCAGGCTTTCTGGCCTAGGATACCAGTCGCTATAGAAACTGCGGTTTTGGTGAACTATCATTTTGTAGTCCCCAATCCTCAGAGCTGCCTTCTTCTCTTTCAGCGAATCAAGACCGTGTAGAATCTCGTAACGAGGGGACTGGGTATCACTGGAAATGGTCTCCCAGACATTGAATCCGTCAATTGGTCCCAGACCTTTCACGTCGCCGCCAGCTAGAGCATAGAAGGTTGGTAACCAGTCTGAAGCATGCAGCAAGGCAGTTGAAACTCGACCTGAAATGTACCGGAAAAAACAAGTTAAGTGAATGCTCAAAACGATATAGCTCCACTTGAGACTAGTGCTGTTAGTACCTCTTTTCTTTATAAGTGGGCTGTGGACAAATCCGACCCCACGCACTCCACCCTCCCACAAAGTGTTCTTGGAACCTCGGAGTGGATAGTTTGAGCCCGCGCTGGCGTCCAGCCCACCAGCGGCTGCTCCGTTATCAGTAGTGAATATGATGATGGAGTTATCGTAGAGACCTTTCTTTTTTAATGTCGTCACAATCTGACGCACTGACTCGTCTAGAGCTGACACCATACCTGAAATCAAACAATTGCTTTAATAAAATAAATGAATAAATAAATAATTTCTATTTACAAGATTAAAAAAGCTAAGAAGTAAAAACACCGAACGTTTTCGACACTAGGTCATCTTTAGTTTGAAGATGACCTAGTGTCGAAAACTTTCAGTTCGTTTACTTTTTAACTTTTTCTAGGCTTGCAAATAACAATTATTTTTAAACCTGTATGGACAAAGTAAGTAATTAAATAACTTTATTTAAGCGTCAAGGTTGTTTAGCTCTGTGTGCTGACTGGAAACACTGAAACTGATAAATTACCAAACATTGCAAATGAAAGGGATCCTGACTGTTTAGAATCCCAACTGATAGAAGGATGATCAGTCGCGTTAGAAAGGACAACCACGGGGATACCACAAACAAATCCAGATAGCAGTGGGATAAAGGATTTGAACCAAGGACCACCAGATCTCAAATCCAGCGCTCCAAACCACTTGGCCATGCTCGCAGCCTTTCAGTCAACGAGTAGTGTGAACATCATACAGGAGACTGCTGGAAAATCATTTCTCACAAATGAAATTTGTAGAATACGGGCCGATGATTTATTTCTACTGGATTTCAAGAAACTCAATACGGTACCTACACTATAGAATACTAAGATTTTGATGAACGTACAGTGCTCGTAAAATGAAAGAATGATAGCAACCTAACTGGAAAGGAAGATGACTCAGAGATGGCGGAAGCCAAAGCATATCAGAGCAAGAACAAAATAAAACGTACTTCAAATGTTTTCACGTATAGCTAGTGTAAAGAGACCAACTTAAAGTGTGTTTCCTAATACCTGCAAAAGTTCTTCTTTTCTCGTCGCCGATGTAGCTAAGTCGGTCGAGATATTTCTTCGGTGCTTGGAGTGGATTATTTCCATTGCCAACATGGACGGCTTGCTGAGCGAAGTAAAGAAACAACGGCTTGCTACCGTCGTGATCATTCAGAACTTTGTCAGCCTCGCGAGTGAACAAATCTGTGCCGTAAGTGCCTGTTTCATTATAAACAACCTGTAAATAAAAACACATTGACTTTCAATTCCAGGTCAACAAAGTCCTCGATTCTGCATTCCGGATGTTTATTGACAAACAGGTGTCTAAAAGTGCAGATGTGATATATGTTAAGACGTCACTTAATTTCAACAGTCGGGATATTTGACCATACCCCGTTTATGCGGCCAATTATGACCGATATTGCAGTGTGCTTTGTCTCTTACTAACTATAACATTCTCGGCTGCCAACTACGTAAAAATGTTTTCACTACTCACGTCCAAGTTTCTCCTCAAATCCAGCCCGAAACTTCCGTCATAAGTCACGTGACTGAAATAATCTTGACCGGAAGTCCAGAAGCCGTAGAAGGAATCAAATCCCCTGTAGGTGGGGGTGAACTCTTTAGCAAAGAAACCCAGCTGCCACTGCATGGATAGAAAACCAGAGATTCAGAAGGCAAGTTAGAATGGGCTGGGACTAATAAACCACAGGTAGGTAACATCTAGGTTATTTAATTGAACGTAATCATGACAATAGAATCATGATTACTCGTTAAATGTGTAAACGTGGGAAAAATCAACAGTTTGTTCAGAAACCTTCGCGACTGAACTATGTCTGAAAATACTCTTTGCTGGAAAGAAAAGGAAGATACGACGCATTATGACACTTCCAGCAATCTTAAAGAAGGTTGGTAACCAGTCTGAAGCATGTAGCAAGGCAGTTGAAACTCGACCTGAAATTACTCGTTAAATGTGTAAACGTGGGAAAATCAACAGTTTGTTCAGAAACCTTCGCGATTGAACTATGTCTGGAAATACTCTTTGCCGGAAAGAAAAGGAATATACGACGCATTATGACACTTCCTGCAATCTGCAGAATAGGAAAAACACTTGAAACGACAAATTCTGTTTTGTTTTATGGAGGGCAGTAACGTTCATTTTAAGTTTTGTCGGCTTAAATCAGGCTACTTTACTTGAACTATTTTTACTACTTTCAGTGAAAGAAAAAATCTCAAACTAAAGCAATAATGAGAATCAAAATCAGTTAGAGCAAATTACCTTTCCTACAGCATGGGTTGAATATCCTAACTGCCTTAAATATTCTGGCAGAAGCTTCTCCTTAAGTGGCACCCCATATGGCTGCCTGTTGTGAATCGTGTCGTGCTGAAGCCCTGAAAAATAGCAACGAAAAAGATCAACAGTTGCCTCTCGTACTAAGATCTCTTGCCTTCATATAGCTATTGACTTAATTAATTAATTAGTTAATTAATATCTGTAATGCGATGGGCGAATAAATTACATATATAGGGTGCTCTGCGATGCGTTTACACAATTAGTACGGTGCATCATGTTTCTAAACAAAATAAATTTATTACCTAAATTCAGAGCGTATTTTCCAGTCATGAATGCCGCTCTTGAAGGCGAGTCCATGGGCGACACGTAATAATTATTTAAAATTACGCCCGAGTTCGCCAGGCCGTCAAGAGTGGGCGTGGGGATCTGGGGCGAACCGTGGAAACTGACGTCATCCCAACCCTGGAGAAGACAACAGTTAATTAGAAATTAGCCAAGGAAACGCAATACCAAGCACATGTGAAATGGGATAAGATGTGTCAGATAAAATGGTTGAAGGGAAACGAGCTCGGATTTCTTTTATCTGATCACCAACTACAACTCAGAACCAGCTAACGCAATCACGAGTTACAAATGAGACTTTTGGATTTAAATGAACTCTTTTTTCAGGGGCTAGGGAGAATTTAAGCGTTGTGACGTATGATACTGTAGTATTACGCCTCAATGATCACTGCTATTGGTTGATGCCCACAACAGCTTGAAAATATAAAATGTAAGCTTGTTTAAGTAATTTGATGATGCTTTAAGTCGGAGATGGCTTAGTTTACATCTATAGGAACTTATAATTAAATTTGCAGTTAAATTTCACTTTATACCCTAAAAGTAGAAATAGAAGTGATGGATAGTCAGTTTTAAGTCCTTTAAATGGAAAAAGGAAAAAAACACTCAACTTAATTTCCTTTAAAGAGAATCGAATCACCTAAACGACATTATTGACATGTACTGCATGCAAAAGCAACTGAATTAAAAGAAAATTGTACTCACCAAGTCGTCAGCGACTATCATTATAATGTGTGGCTTCTGAGCCACTTGCGGCAGTTGTGCATCAATGCAGTGAATTGAATAAAATAGAAGGAGTATTCTAAGGACCACTAATCGAGAGCTACACCGAAAGAAAGCCATATAATCTACAGGAGAAGAAAAATACACAAAATTATTCAGCTTTGTAGTTTTAAATAAATGTCTATCAAAAAACGAGTGAAGTAAGCGATTCGATTTTATTTGGTTCATAAACAAGTATTATTTAGCTTTCAAAAACGATTTCTGTTGTTCAGCCACCCTTTACGTGTCACGATATTATTGAAAATTACTCAGAACCCGAGGTAAAGAATTCGCCTTTTGTTCTGAAAATTTGAAAATCTGCAACTTGTGTTTTGATTTCAGATGTCTTCCTAATGTTTCGTGGTTCTTCGAAGAGGATATTTTCATCGGACAACAAGGAAACGAAAAGAAAACAAAAAAAATTAAACATGAAAACGCCTCCCTTTGTCGATGTTTAATCTCTTTTTTTTCAAAGTAACCAAGCGAATTAAAAGATCACTGAACTGGATCTACCTTTACAGCCCCAAGCGTTCAGTAATTCATCTCGCATCAAAAACACACGGCTCGCAATCGTTTTCAGTAAAGAGTTTTCTCTGCTCTTTTCCGAGATTTGCCTAGAGAAAGCTGTGTTCAACGAAGAATTTGCTAACCGAATACCAGCACGTTATGAAAACAAAACCAGCAATGTAGTGTTCTAAGAAAAATAGTTACCTCTACATCTTGAGGTCATTTGTGACGGGTACCATGATGAAAATATGTGAATTACGATCAACAGCCTTTTAATTGTGAAAATGGCGTCAAACACTTGTCAAAGATAGATAGGAACATTTAGAATATCTCGTTCTTGTGTTCGCTCTTGTCAAAAATAAAAATTTCTGAAGTCAAATTCCTAAATACTAACTTTAACACTCCCAAAACGTAATCTCTTTTAAATTATTTTTCAATCGAATTTTTATGATTTAGTTATGGCCGCCCGTTGAATTGTTTGATAATTAGGGTTCAATACTTCCAAAAAAGAAAAAAGTTGATAAGGAGATATAACTTTTCTTTTTTCTACTTGATTCTAACAAAAATCATGTGCCTGAACGTTTAAATCGCTTCGCATAATTTAAGAAAACATCTTTCTTTAACTCATTCTCTTTTTAAATAACAATGTATGCAGCTATATTGATAGGTAGTGAACTTTTGGCTGACAAAATCAGCCGTCACTGCGAAACTGACGGTATTTCCAGTTTAGATCAAGTAAACAGATAGAGAAGAAAAGATTGTTCGCTAGTGACTAATGAGACTTAAGAGTCTGCGAGTCTTCAACGACTGAGAGAAAACACAATTTATAATTTGTCACATTTATCGACAAAGACCAGTTTGTAACCATTATTATTCGCAGCTCAGTATGTTTAACGGTATTGGACTAAAAAAGAAACGCATGGACTCAACACGAGCATTTTAAATTGAAAAATTGCTGTTTAAATTAACAAACCTTAAACTTAGAGGAACTGTCAAACTTGACAGTGGGATCTTTGAGGGAAGAAAAACGCTTTGTTCAAGACCATTGGGAGTGCAAATTCATACCCCACTTTACTGTAGTTTACTGAAAAATAGCTTTTCTCCTTGCAATGGTAAGGAGCAGGAACATTTCTGTCCGATACGCTTCAGTTTAACATAAGATCATCAATTATCTCAATGTTCTCCCACTTTCTTCTAGAAATAACTCATTTTAGGGGAATTCTCTTGTGGACAAATTATAAGAAACTTGAAATATCAATCCACCGATTAATCATTTTAATTCAGTGTGGAAATTATCCTGGTATAACCAACAAACGGTTTTAACTTGGAGAAGACCATACCAGTTGGTTTTGTTCAGGTCTTTTGTGATTTTCGATGGAAGGCGTTTATTATGAATTAATGAGGCCTCTTTGTTTCGGTTCTCAGATAGCCTTCACCAACGATTACGATTGTGAAAACTCGATATTAAATGCGTCAGCCCTTCCTGTTTCTTCTCTGTTAAGTAATGGCTTTAAGATATTCTGTTGTATTTTTTTAGAAGGCCATTCCGGCTAATATCAAATAAAAATGGTCATACAAATATTAGACTATTGACAAAACCAAGCATTTGTCTGATCTACGGTATTAATCTAAATCATACAACAGATTCTTTCTTAGTTTTTCACTATGAAGAAAGAAAGTTCTTCTTGTCTTAGACCCACCATAAAACGGTCGACAATCAAATTATCTACTTCACTAGTAAACCACTTCGACTTATAATAGACCACAGACTTGAATATCTTACCTTGTAAAGTAACTCCCATATTTTTTTATCCCTTAGTCCTCGCAACACTTATTAGCGTGAAACAAACAACGTCCATTCCTTGTGAAGTCGACACCAGTAGGAAATATTCGAGAGACGCAAGTTAACGCAACATCTTGAAACAGAAAAAAATATCTCCTAAATACAGCTGCGTTCAAAGCTAAGCAGTCGGTGTAGAATTTGGTGACTTCGTTCGTTTACAAATGCCAACGAGCTGGTTTTCCTAATTTGGCTTGTGATCAACAGGTCGCACCCGCTATGAGAGAACCCGCTAAATTATTGACAGGCGCGAAAAATCCGTGAAAGCCATTCGAATTTACCACTCAAGCGTGGAGACAACAGGCAAAGGAAGCCTCTATCTGGTGACGAGGCGAGGTTGAGAACTGACGTTTGTCGGTTCAAGCAAGGCTGTAATTGAAGGAGACTAAAGAAAAACTAAACATAACTTAACTTGAATTATAACTGGCAGTTTTGGAAAAGCTGAAGTGATTCAAGTTGTTTTAGTCAGTTATTCGGAGATATTTTCTTAGACAATCTTGACTTTGTTGTCAGTCATTTAAATCAGATGAGCAAGCTAAGACCACACTACACTATTGATTGCAACTGGTAAACACGATTTCACTGATGCATCTAAGCGTATATCCTTATTACCCAGTTACCACTTTTTCCGCCGTTTTTTTTCTGAAAATACAGCGGGAAATACACTGTTTTATGCACGAGAATAAAATGAAATACTCAAATACTTCAGTGGCAAAAGATATTCCTGATAACATTTAACAGCTCAGCAGGTGGACAGTAGCACATGAATAATAAGAGAACCAATGGTATTTGAAAACGCAGCTATATTTCTCCGGTTAGGCCTTCTGTCCACACTAATCCGGCACAAAAGATCGGAGTTTTACAAAAACGCTCTTCAAACCGGAGGAAGTTGAAAACACCGGCTTTGCGTTTTAGTGTAGAGGGAAAGAATTTTAAAAGCACGATGATGTCACCATAATCTTTATATTCCCCTGCCCGAGTTTAACTCCAACACAAATACAAAATGACCGGTGATATACCGTTGCGTTTTCAAAGTTATCCGAAGTAGTGTGGATGCAAACATGTTATGTGTTTCGCACTTAGCCTGCGTAGCTGGCGGGAGTGGGTGCGCGCGCGAACATTTTTGCGGGCCGTTAATGCCCTCGCAGGCGAAGCCCGTGAGGGAATTTTTGCGAGCGGCTTGGCCGCGAGCGAAATTCCTAGCGAAATTCATAGCGGCGTGAAACAAGACGATTTTGATTGAAGTTTACAAAATCTGAGCGTCGCGTTGCGTCCGAAAGAAGTTCTTCCTTGGGAGAGATATCGATTAACATTTGACTGACGTACGGGTCACCGCTCTTAGCCAATGGAAATAGTAGTTCGCTGGCGAACTTACCATTCAAAAAAGCATAGTTTTAGAGCAGGCGGGAATTCAACTAGACTCCTCCCCATTCTTCTCGCGACCTGCGCGGCTTTTTGCACTCGCGTTCGGGACCGAAGTTCGCGCGGGCACCCACTCCCGCCGGCTACGCAGGCTATTTCGCAGTGACCTTTTCCAGTATATGAGGCGCCAAGTTAACACTGCTTCAAAACTAGCGGTTTCTTCTTTATTATCCAATGTAAAGAATTAACAGCGGTATCCGTTCGTTGCTATGTACTCCGCTTTTCCTTTGGTGTCAATTAAGCTTTAGATGATTAAATCGATAGTTTCATCCTGCCGAAGAGCTTCACACCTTTGATTTTGGCAAAAACGTGACCTTCTTCCGTAAACGCCAGTCGCATGTTGACATTAGATAAAATTCTGTATTTTATTTCACGACGATGTTCAATGTCATGTTTGTTTATTGTCAGGAACTCGACAACTGCAAAAGCGCTTTTACATGATCTTTCGTCGTCGGCAAAGACGTAATCCTCTACAAATGTTTAGGATAAAAGAAAAAGATCATATTTCCCTTTTACTGAGAATCTTGAAGTAAAAGTGATAAAGCTTAATTACAACAAATCGAATTTGAGTGGTCCATTTGAATGAAGTGAGATTAATTCCAAATTGAGAATGTATATATTTAACCGCAAGTAGATTCTCAGTTCCAGACAGTGAGGAAAAATCAAAAAATTAAATCAAACCTTGCAAACAATACTCATTTGCAAAACGAATACTTATTTCTGTTCTAGAAATGAATCAAACGCGTTAATAAACTGATGCAAATGAGGAAAGTGTTTGTTTTTTATTAAATAACCTAAAAATATACCGACATAATTGGTCTACCCGGTGGCGTGAACAATCTTCGCATTGCCTTCTTATATCGAGATATAGGTGTCTTACATAAAACGTTTTTTCTCTATCATATTGGAGGCAGATAAATAATGTCACTGTCTATTTTCGAGCGAGATAACGGCACATACACGTTGTCTTGGCGACTGGAAGGTTCAACTGGTGATAAACTTGGCAACGAAAGACGGGTACGAGTTCTCCTAAACTCTTCAGTTCTCCGCCGACTTGCCAACGCTTCACTCAGCCGTCGGCGAAACTGTCTGTTTGTAACGCCTGTTAGCAATGAGCGACCATCTTGCTTAAGTGCGGGAAATTCTCTGCATGCGGCTTGTTGCACATCGAGAATGCGGCGAATTTCCTGCTCAAATTCTCGATGAAGTACATCTTTGGTTTTTTCCAGGTTCGATTCTAGAGAAGAGTTAACTGCTTTGGCGTAACGAATTGCACTGACTACTTGTTTATGAGGGCTCGTTGACAGAATCGATGCTTCCCGTTTCATTCGTTCTTCCAATACTGTCAAAAACGAAGCGTACTTTATTTCAGCATCTTGATTCTGAATCGAACTTGATTCCGTTGTTGAGTAGGCCCATGATGAATTGCTTTTGTCCTTCGGAGACTCTGGAACAAACTGAACACCCTTCATCGGAAAGAAGCCTTAAAATGTAACATGATACAGCACTTGTGCAGATTTCATCACCTCAGTTTTTTCCTTTCATCTCGGCTCTCGCGACTTCAAACGCTCTATTCAAGAAAGTAATTATCATCTACAGCTGCTCTACTCAGACTGGCAAAATTTGATAACGTCTAAGTTTCCTTTTATCGCCCACGGCAATTTAACTTTAAATTACGACTTTTTGGCGAACATTTGCATAAAACACAATGTGTTCAATTGAAAATTTCCACAATTTGTCACCAACCTTGACGTTCGTTATAAAACGATGTGGCGGCTTAACCCATTCAACAAAAACTTTTAATTATTATCCTTTCTGGCAAAGACACTTAACCGAACATTCTAATTTCGCTCACAATGCTATTATCATTTCGCAACAACAAAGGTTCTGTCACTTTTGAAACAGATCCATATCTATTCTTTGAAACTAAAACTTTCCCGATTCCATGATTTCCGTGAAAATCCTCTAACGAGTGAGATTGTAATTAACTTTCAGTGTTGATCTACCGAAGGTGTAATAATGAAGAAATTGAAAGGAAAAGAGCAAAGAAGGAAGGAATTTAAGCCTTAAATGCAAACTTCGCGTTATCGAGAAATAATTGAACGCAACCTTTAATGAAAGTGTTGGACTAAAGGAAAAAGCTTTAAGCTCTTAAAATCGTTAATAGACTAATCTCAAACAAAGAAAAGATGGGCACAAAATGAGTTTTCGCTAGAAAATTCAATTTAAAATTGTATTCAAACTGGCGTATTGTCTCCAACATAAATTTTCCAGCTGCTCATTCTCAAAGCAGCTTTTCCGGCATGAGCTACTTAATTCTCTTCACAAAAACAGAAACTACCAAGAAGGCAGGTGATGAGAAAACATAAAATTATCAACAGAGCACGCTAGTCCTCAGTAGTGCCAGGGATATTACGATAAATGCATTGTGGAATTTGAAGATACAAACTCGCAACACTGATAACCGATAAATGTCTCATTGCTAGCTGGAAGATTTTGTATAAATTTCAGCTAGCAGTGGCACGTTGATGGCATCAGAAAAGTTGATCACAGTAGTTAACCCTCGTTTTGTTTACTCAACACTTTTTCTTCTCGCTTTTACAATAACTTATATTTCATTAGAATACTGAATGAACTGTTTCATTTAAATTATTTTTCACAATTTTCAGTTTTAACACAAGCAATACGAAAGCGAACAGAGTAAACAAGAAATTTTTTATTCCACAACCTTTACAATTCTTTTTCCAAAAAAAAAAACTTTCTGATTCGCACAGGCGGCATATCACTGGTTCGCTGGTCTTCCTTTCTTTTGCCCATTTTGATACGATTTCGCCTCATCCAAACACGAACCATTAGACTCTCGTAATATGATATGCCAGCGAAGCGTTCAGGTATGTACGATAAGGATGCGGTATAACTAGTTCGTCACATATTTCTGCGCTACAGAAGTTTGTCCGTAAGCTTTTTTTCCTCGCTGTTTTTCTTAGCAATCTTTCCCTTCGCCTAAAAATGTCGGTCCCCAAGAGTTTGCACCTTTCTCCCTCTCCTTTTACCCATAGTTCTAAAGTAGCAGCTAATGAATGTTCGTGTGAACGTTCGGGTGTTACCGTCAGACTCCGTTGCCGACAATTTTGTCGGGTTTCGCCGTCGGATCCAAACCATGCAGCTTCATTCGAACGGCAATATCACACAAGTAATCTAAACTCTCGCACCTGGAAACGCCAATAATTTGAACCGTTAATTAACAAACGTAATCAACATCTAATTTTCCGTTACAAAAAAGAAAATCATTAGGGAAGATTCCGATGACATACCGCCAGATTCTAAAAAGTCATATTAAAGATTATAACGCAATCATCAAAGAGGATTAATTATTCAAGTTGATCGAGTACAAGGTTTTTCAAGTTCTTTATTAAAGTTTCCATTACTTTCAACCACATTCAATTTTAACGGTTAAAATAGTTAGTCTGAGCGCACAGTCTTCGTTATCGAACCACAGAACGCCAAAGTGGCCTGAAGCGATTTATTTGTTGTTGCCTCAGTGAAACTAACCGCTTCAAAAGGCAACGGAAGCGCGCAAGAACAATTAACCGGCACATTGGCTCCATTTTGTACTTGTACGGGTTTTCACCCGGAACGTAACACAACCCTCCCTCCACTAGAGCGGAGAAGAGTTTGACAAACCTGTTACTAACAGCTATGAGGGAGACTATTCATTTTAAAGTTATTGACTAAATTATCGTAGTGTACTCACATAGCTTTAGCTTTTTGCCACGTTTGCCCCCAGACATACACGCCGTGCCTACGAACAAGGACTGCACAGGAATCAGGATACTGTTCCATGGCTATAGCCATACTTTCCTAGATAGGAAAAAAAAGGAAACGAAGCCAAGATTTAAGTCACTGATCAATCTGTTGATGCATATGTACAGAACTGGGCAATTTGTCAACGGATTCCCAAGGAGGTGGGACTTCCATATATAAACGACAGAGGTGCTCATTATACATGTAACGGGTTTGGAATCTCTTTGTGTTTTCAGCCTTAAAAAGACAACAGCAGGGCAGGAGATATTTGATAATCAAGTTTACGAGTAGGTATTCAAAGGAATCATCTTAAATACTAGTAAAAATTTTGAAAGTGTTCGTTAATATGCGTTTTAGAATTGGTAGCTCTAAGGGTTCAAAACACTTCAAGCCACGCCCACAAAACAGGATCTTGGTAGTTCTCAGGATTTTTTTTTAAACAACCTTTGACCTAAAGAATTTACTGCACCTTTAAGTCTTTTTCCTCAGGTGTGTTCTCAATTATGGGAATCACAAGTTCCTCGTCATATCTAATGAAAATTAAAAAGAAAAACAAAATGATTATTGATGTCTGGCTTACAATTGAACACATGAAGCTTCATGCCAAATCTCCATTACTGCCTTAATGTATTTCTGAACAAAATTATGTCCAAGTGGTCATGCTGTGCCACATTAAAGACTGTTTTTCGCACCCAGCCTTTAGGAATAGGAGGGAGGTAGGGGAGCTTATTCTCTTTAACCCACCTATAATTGATGCCTGTTGTCCCTTTCTTCATCCCCTTGATCATCTCTTGGTGTGTGATACGGAATTCCTTCCCAGGATACAACAGGGTGACCATAACACAGTGCTTGGAGTGAGTGTGAATCACAGCTCCAGCTCCTGAAAACAAATTGAAACAAACCAACTGTGAACTACAAATAATAAAGCAAGAAGAAAAATCTTATTCTGTTGAACAGCATTATAAGGTATGGTAAATAGTTCAATAACCAGTATTCATTAAAGACACCTCTGAATGAACAGATGGAGATAACATTATTACATATCTAGAATAACAAGTACATACATTGTACTTGTTTGTGATTACCTCTCATGGTGTAAGCATTCATAAACAGTGGAGTACACTGGCTTTTCTTTAGCTTCTTCCTATTAAGATACAACAGGAGAGGGAAAAAGGCCTAAAATTTGTGATGGCATAAGGTATCTGCACAGAGCAGAGAAGGTACAGAAAGGAGTGTTACCTGATAGACAGATGTACTGACTGACTGTGACAGACTGACAGACTCGCAGACTCACTGACAGACTGACTCACTTACTCACTGACTGATTCACTGACTGACTCACTAAATCACTGTGCAATGACTGTCTGTTTTTCAATACCACTCATTCTGTCTATCAGTCATTTATTTGCTTAATATACAAGTCATGTAGAAATATAGTTTGAATCTGCTTGTTTAAATACTTACGCTGGAGGAGGACAAAAGATGTCATTTTCTTCCATATCGCACACGAACATGTCTTCAGGCTGTACAACAACAGAGAAGGTGGCAAGGACTTTTTTTAATAATAACATATAAATCACATGAATCTACAGGCTCACGTAAAGTGATATGGGAGGTGTGAAGAATTTGTTTTTTGTATTTAAAATTTTTCCCCACATATTTTTGGGGGTAGTGGGATTGAAGAGGGTGTTATTAGAAGATTTAAGGAGGAGGAATTAAGAGCACAAGTTAATACCATATGATTTTGCACCAAATAATACTATTGATGACAATATTGAACAAAGCCAAAATATGTACTTCTACAGCATTTGTGTTTTAAATAATTTTTACATTTGCTTGGTATTGTTTGGATAAAGGAAATGGCACGTTAGGGTTGCTATCTTATATAGAGGTTAATGTGCATGTAGGTTTCATTCAACCACTATAATTCTGAAGAGTGGTCCACATCTAAGTCTCTTTAAACAGTCTGTACATTGGGGTTTTAATAATGGCTGAGTTTGGGAAAACTGAGGGTAGAGTTTAACACTTAACTTCAGTTCAAAAACAATTTGCTTTGCTGCTGAAAATTAGGCTTGCCCTTGAAGGATCACTCAATTCTTACAACTAATACCAAAAGTTATGTGTGCTGCAATCAGCATGAAGAATTTATATTTTGAACTTAGGACTTAACATTCAACTGTACTTGTAATACTAGAAAGGCTATACTTGACCTTAACTCTTTCCTTCTGGACACCAGAGGGTGCAATGAAGATCTCATCACTACAGAGGGAGAGACAGAAAAAAGGTACGATATAGGGGATATTACCTGGCTGCAGCGGAATACAAAAATTTCTCTTCTCATGTTGAAAAATATTTCATTCAGAAATATTTTTCACCATGAGAAGAGAAATTTCATATCTCCAACCATCTATAAAAAGCTGTTTGATGAAATAAGGACATTTAGCCCTTAACGATGGCAGCAACATCATACACCTGAGCAACCCAAGGGACTATTTACTACATGTATGTGCTACCGAGCAACATACGATACACTAAATATACAGGGATGTTAAATTAACACATGATATCATACTGACCCATGTTTGATGCTTATTCCTCCCCCAGTACCTGTGACCCAGTCCAGGTGATAAAACTGTTGCAACAGTTCAGGAATAAGATTTCTTGGATGCTCTGGATCCTGGAAGAAAACAATAATAGACTTACCTCAATAATGTTATCAGTACAGCATCTTCAGCTTGCACACATGCACCCACTCTTACTTGCCTAAAGCTGTAGCCGGGGGGGGGAAGGGGATTGTGATACTGTTCCATGCTCAAATTTCAACACAATTCATTAGGTCTGTATCACACATACTTTTAGCCTTTCTCCTTGAATTGTTTTGTAAATTTTTGCCCCTATCATGTGTCACCCATAAACTCTCATAGCTCTACACTGTACATGTGACCACAAGAATAACTTACTTACAAAAACAAACTAAACAAATAACAAACAAAATATTGGAGGACAAAAGTTTGAACAAATCATTACTAGGTAGTTTGGTAACTATTTGGTAACCTTTTGGTAACATAAAATCTCTAATGTTTTCAAATCGTATCAAAAGAGATCTAAGATTGTTTGATTATGTTTCGATCAGTTACAGGAAAATATGAATGCACTCAAATACACATAATTATGATATTTTCTTCATTTTATGTTCAATTTCCAGATTAGGGTTAAGACAATTGAGACTTTAGACCGTTACGATGGACTTTCTAAAAAAAGCTATTCACAATTACCCCGGGATGAGACATTTCAAAGAAGATCCGAGATCATTGCCACGTTCGAACCATTATGCCTCACAAGAACACGCAAACTCTACCGGCATGAAGCATTATATAAACTTACGGTGGCCCATATCTGCAAACACAACAAACAATTCTTGAAACACAAAACAATGTTTCGGAAACACAACACAATGT
>OMLO01000012.1_pt1 | contig 57690 bp, 51 predicted proteins | sample 1674811 | NCBI WGS metagenome assembly OMLO01 (sample SAMN06265003, study PRJEB25207) | coral metagenome | isolation source: Coral host | place: Mexico:La Bocana,Puerto Morelos, Mexico | collected 2008-11-13
TAAACCCTAAACCCTAAAACCCTAAACCCTAAACCCTAAACCCTAAACCCTAAAAGATTCAGTTTGCCTGCACGTTGAGTGGACTTGAAATCCCGACGCTTTTTCTCAAAGTCCTGCAAAATTCGCTGGGGCTGCTGGTCTCACTTGCAGCAAAGACTGCTGCGATGCAACATGAGAAGAACACGCTGGCTCTGGAAGACAGATGCGGGAACAAATTCAATTCTCATTTCTTTCTCAATTGGTTCGTCTATCCACTTGTAATCGGGTTTTTTCCCTCTTGATACACATAGCAATTCTAGGAAAATAGGCTCGGGATTGTCGCAGATCCTCCCCGCCCATTCCTCAGGATTGCCGAATCTTCCCATTCTTTGCCCAACTTGGAGAAATCCGAGGTATCTTGCCAGCTGGAATTTCCTCCCTTGAGAGTTCATGGCGCCGTTGACGACGATCCGTGGCAAGGGCCTTTTTTGGACATCTTTTAGAGCCTGAAACCATCCGAAACCATCAAAACCTGGTGGCTTTTGAAACCAGGGTGTTTCTTCTTTTGTTTATATAATTCTGAGGATTCCCAACCCAGCCGATGCAAGCATGGGGCGCCCCTTCAAACAAGGAGGCTGGAAGAGAGATGAAGTGTCAGCTTGGATTTGCTTGTTTGTGTGATGCATGCACAGGTGGTGCCAATGTCTATGACTTTCATGGATCCTGAGGACGTTGAAGATCTTGCGACCATACAGATCTGAGTTTGCAACGATCTGAAAGATGTGCATCAGGACTACCCAGAGAATGTGAAGGAAATTGTTCGACAAGTACAGGTCAGAAAGCTTACATCACTCAGGGCACAAAGCACATAAACAGTAAACATAAAACACTCACAACTTTGCACCCCGAGGCCTACATTTTTACTCGACGCATCCGGGTGAAGGCCTTGATCCGATATCAGTCGAGAGTTTGGTGGAAAGGCCATCGAAGATTTTGTTGTTGTTGTTGTTGTTGTTGTTGTTGTTGTTGCAAAGGGCACTGGGTTCCAACCCCTCCCCTCCTCGTCCAAGCAATTCAAAAATACACAAGCACAGCCTAATGCTGAGATTCTGTCCCAGCCCCGCAACTACACTCCATCACTCAAGTCACATGTTCTTGGTGTTGTGGATGCTTCACAGGTCAGCTGTTGCTTTTGTACCATTGTCATCCCTGCGCGAGGATATTTTCTTGGACTTTGATCCCCTGAGATGTGGACGTTGTACACAATATCAGTTTGTACGCGGATTGAACAGCGTTGCTGGGGGCTGAGAGGAGTCGGTTCACTTGGCAGCATCGACCCAGAATAGAAGCCTACAATTCAGACAGGTGTGAAATAGACATAGAGAAAGTAGACCATGTTGATTGGATTTGTGGTTGGTTTAATTTAACACATCCCCCCTGCCCTCTTGCTTTGTTTCGGAGATGCTGCACTTGATGGTTTTGGAGTTTTGGAGATGTTTCTTTGTCTAAAGAGTCACTGAAAATGCATGAGTCCATGAGCCTTCTTGACCCTTCCTTTGTGTTTGACAAGGCACCACAACTCACTGCATCACAAATGCGAACCCTGACAGTTGCTGCCTCGGCGCATCAGTATGCCAATCCTACGGCACTGTTTTGAGTTGTGGAGCTGAAACTTGAAGTGGCTGCGGTCCGTTGCTTCCTGTCACTTCCCGTCATTGCTTGGCCCAAAACGCAGCGGTCGCATTTGAAGGGTGAATCTCTGTTCGAAGCATTTCGAAACAGGATGCAACGATCCTTGCTTTTTAGCACAATCAGCTTATTGCTGATCCCTTTCAGCCATGCAATCCCTGTGGTCTCGCGGTCAGAATCCACAGAGGAATATTTGAAGAAGTATGGCATTGACGTTGAAGAGCATTTTGTTACTACAGAGGACAAGTACATTTTGCGTGTGTTTCGTTTGCCTCACAAAAATGCTCCAGTTGTGATTCTTCAACATGGAGTTTTGGCATCCTCATGGTGCTGGTTGGTGAATTCACCTGAGAAGTCGTTGGGGATCCTATTGTGGAGGATGGGATATGATGTTTGGCTGACCAACAGCCGTGGAAACACTTTCAGTCGCAACCACACCGAGTACAATCCATCCTTCAACCAGAAGTTTTGGAACTACACCTTTGAGGAGATGGGATATTTTGATGTCAGCGCCAACGTTCGGTATGTACTGACCACCACATCGAAGAGTGATTTGACCTTCGTGGGTTGGTCGCAAGGTACGACTCAAATGTTCATTGCTGCACAAGGCCCAGACAGAGACTATTTGAAGAGCCATGTGAACTTGTTCGTGGCTTTGTCTCCGGTCTCTTACCTCACACACCAGACCTCCTTGTTGCTTTCTGTGGCGCAACGCTTTCGCTTGGGCGTCATCCTGGGAAAGGCTTATCCCTATGACGTGTTTAGTTGGTCTGAACTACCAACTATGGCCAATCTGCTGTGCAAGGTGACATTTGGAGTCCTTTGCGAAATTACCGTGGATGTGATTTGTGGTCGATCTTCAGTGGACAATTCAGATGCGATCACCAATTTGGCAGCTCATTTCCCTGCGGGAACCAGTGTGAAAGACTTTGAACACTATGAGCAGTTCATTGATCGCGAACACTTTGGACGTTTTGATTATGGTAAAGAGGGCAACATGGAGCACTATGGTGTCCCTGAAGCGCCCCTCTACAACGCCTCAAAGCTTGAGATGCCCACTGCCTTGTTCCGCGGATCTAAAGACACATTGGGAGATCCAGAAGATGTGAAGAGGTTGCTGAAGGATTTGAACAGCGACAAGCACATTGTTTTCTCCAAGGAATATGAGGACTACTCGCATTTGACATGGATGGTGGGACTCACAGATGAGTGGATTACTGATTTGAAAGTATTGTTGAAACAGTACAATCCAGTTTCCTCCATGATTTCTGAGCTGCTTGTTTGAGGGAAGTTGCTCTCCCCCAAGTGCGGACTGCAGAACATCGTTTCACGCGAAACGCAAAGCGCTGCTGGGCTTGCCAGCAGGGCCTTGCCTTTTTGCCAAAAAAAGTGGAGCAGAGGTTACAGGATGACAGGGCATGAAAGGTTTCACTTGAGGTGAGGCAGGTGGGGGTTCGGTGTTCTGCTCCCTTTGTTTCATTTGTCGGTTCATTTGTACGGTGTCGGAACGCGATCCTGCGACTTGTTGAGGACTTCTACTCAGATCCAGTGCAAGATGTGATGAAACCACAGGTGGGGGAGGGAGATGCACTATGATAAAACTCGTATACATGTTACATATATAGCATATTATCAACGAAACAGCAGCGCTCGAAGTCAGCTGTCGGTGCAATTGCTTTTTCCTTCTCAATCTCAAAGCGGTAGAACCGCCAGTACCATTCGGTAGCTCAAAGGGCGCCCTAGCGCAGCATGAGCCAACAAGCCGGCAGCGCAAGTGATATGCTGCAAAAAGATCAAAAGGGAAACCTGACATCAAGCATTGTTAGGATGCATTGACACAGGCCCAAAAGAAAAAAAAAGACTCGAAGTCAAAAACTCGTAGCTGCATGTTCATGCTCTTCCACGAGCGACCTCGATTTCCAACTGCCGGACAGTTTCCAGACTCTCACGAAGCAATCGAGCTTCCTCAGCAGCCACCGTTGTCACTTCTTCAAAGTGACAGCCAAGCAGTAAAGCGTCATCCAACTGACTCCACATGGCCCGCTGGGTCTCGGCGCTCATTCCATCCCATTCTTCAGGATAGCTGGGAAACTGTACCGGAGTAGGTTGATCATGTAGGACTCGCTGCATCATCTCTGGGGTGAAGACCTCATAGAAGCTAGGACGAATGTAGTCCCGTGCGAATCCATCTCGAATCACCTGCACCTCCTCATCGGAAAAGACATAGTACCCTTTTGCAACCAGTAGGCGCAGCTGTGCAGTTGTGAATCTCGTGCTTGTCATAGGGCGTCCTGGAGTACCATCCAGATTGATCTCTACTTCTTCTTCTTCATTTTCACTGCTATCTGATTCGCCGGTTCCATGGTGAACCAAGCGCCATTCATCAGGGTCCGAGACTTCACACATCTCGGATCGGAGGTACCTTGCTCTGCGTTGCTCCTCCGTCTCTGGTTCATCCTCTGGTTCAACTTGATCATCGTCTTCAACAGTCTCTGCTCTCTGCATTGTTACCATCTCAGCCTCACGAAGTGCTCTTCCGACGGCAACTCCATCTCTCCATCCAGCTCGTCGACCAGCGTAGTAGCCAATCATCATGCAAAAACCAGCGAAGAAGACACCGACAAAAACCATGACATACACCGAGACGAACTCATACGTTATGCCGTCGAACGCCTCAGCCTCGCCTCCTTCGCCTGCAAAAGTCAGCATCCAGACAGCACCTTCCGCTGCCTTCTTAGCCACCTTTGCTGCTTGTCCTTGAGCTGCATGGTAGTGTCGTTTGCTGCAGTACTTCCTTCCTTCTTCTACAGGCAAACCACATCCTCGAAGCAGACACATCTTGCATTCCTCTTTCTCTTCAGTCTCCATATCGGCAATGGTGTAGATCCCTTCATTGACTCTCCTCTGAACTTCATACTCTTCGGCTGCCTTGTTCAAGGCATCTTGCTCCATCTCCTTGTCCTCATGCTTGACCTTCTTCGAAGCCGTGTACTCCGGGTCGTAGCGAAGACAATGCACTCCTCGTTGAAGTTCATGGGACAACTTTGTCCTTGCCGATGCCTTTGTCATTCCATCAGCCAATTGTTGATGGCTGTTGCACCACCTCAAAGCTCCTCCTGCTGCTTGCATCCTTTCCACACAGATCTGAATCTCTATGGCCGTCCTTCTCTCAGCAAGCTTTGCTCCAGGGGACATCGACGTACTGGCGTCGAATAGAGCTCGGGCATCTGTAATCATCGGTGATTCGCCAAGCCACTTCATCACATCTTCATTGTCCGGCTTCTGGTTGGGCCACAACATCAAAGCGAACATAGTCTTTGTCCACTCCAGCTGATCCACCGCCGTAGCCATAGTCTGGGCCTCTGCTGCCAACGAAGATCGACAGATTCGCGTGAGTTTCTTTGAAGCCCAATCCACCACTGTGAGCGGGAACGGCTTACTGCCGCTCATCTCTTCCTCCGTAGCCACAAAGATCAGCCAGCCACCTTGCGATGTACCATCCGGACGTGTAGACCATGAAGCATCCGTGTAAGCTCCAAACCGAAGCTCCTTCAAAGAACCATGACCTCGAATCTTCAGGGGAATCTTCGAAGTCTCCTTGGCGAAACGTAGAACTTTGTTCACCTCCAACATCTCTCCAACAGTCGCATTTGCTGAACTTGCCTGTGCCAGCGAGACAGATGCTGCCAAGTGAGGCTGCGTCTGGTTCGCCGGCCAAGCCAATCCACCCAACAAGCCTCGGAGTTGACTCTGCTCCTTTGGGGTAGCCTTCTCACCAGGGTTGGCCTTGCGGTTCTTCTCGATGCTGAGCGGCTTCAATTGGTGAAGGTACTTCTCCAAGTCAAAAGTCACGCTACCTGCATCCATAGCCTGAGTGAGTTGGCATCCGCAGAACATCTGCTTGTCCTGGTAGTCCACGCTGCCAAACTTGAAGCGGTTCAACAGGACGTAGAGCCTCTCCGCATAGCACTTGGGTTCTCCTTGTGGTTCATAGGCATCCTCGGCCTTTGTCACTCCTTCTCCTGCTGCCAGTATGTCATCCACATGTAGTCCGAACACACCATCGACGATCATCATCACGCCGTTGTGCTCGAAGACCTCGAACTCCGCATCCTCCTTTGTTGCCAGCCTTGTGCTCAAGTAGATGCATCCATCCAACCGATGCTTCCATAGTCCAACCTCCTTCGTGAGAGCGTGGTCTGCTGTCTCATTCCATTGACGAGGGGCACGAACATCTCCAAACGCTGGTTTAGTCATCATCATCACCTCGTGCTCCTTCAGGCCAATCATCTCACTAAGAAGTCTCCTCATGTCAGCAGACGGTTCGCCATAGAGCTCCACCTTGTGATGGATGTAGTCGCTTTGCAAGAAGGCCGACTTCACATCCATGGTTCCAAACTTCCATCTCTTGATGCATCCAACCAAGACGATCAGGTACTTTCCGAGCCTTGAGAGTGTGGGGGACTCGGTATCCAACTTTCCTTGCACCACGTCGCGATGCTTGAAACCTTGCAGGATGACTCGGGCATTCGGCTTGTCCTCCTTGTAGCGTAGAAGAAACCTCATCGGGACGATGGTGCCATTCGGTGCTTGGGTTCTCTTCACAGGCCTCCAAGCGTCATTCTCACACCATGGAACCAAAGCCTTTCTCTTAGCCTCCACGAAGTTCTTCTTCTCCTCGGGGGACAGCTTGCTTTCAGTGACTGCCATCATCACTTCTTCTGAATTCAGCTCCACATAGTGAATCTCATCCACTCGTGCTTGCTTTGGGGCGGACTGCCCATCCTCCATCCTGGGAGGCAATCCATCCAACTTCCGGTTGTGTCTCTCCGACAGTTGGGCTGCAAACCGAACTGCCTCTTCATAGTGTCTCTTCTCCTTGGTGCGCATGGATTCCATCTCCGTGTCTTCGCTCGTCTTGATCTCACTCCTGGGGTCGACGACATCGGGATGTTGAGCTTGTAGTTCACCAAGAAGTTTCCTTTGGTCATCGGTGAGCTTCCCTGTAGAGTTTGCTGGGTCCAGTTCTGCTGATTGCTCAACTTCTCTCCTGATATCCTCCTTGATTCGCTCCTGTTCTGCCTCTTCCGGACTTTCCCACAAGCCGTGTGGGTTGACTGGTTCAGCTTCCGGGCGCCTGGTCATAGTCAATCTTGTAGTGTAGCCGGCAGGTTCTGAAGCGTCAGCGGAAGTGGGATCCGAAGGAGAGGGAACATCAGACGGTTCATCACCAGTAGCTGCGGCATCGACGGCTCGTACGGGTCCCCGCACGGGCCGTAGAGCTGCAAGCAAACGTTGTCGAAGCGGTTGTTTAAGAGAAGGTGCAAACTGTGGTTGAGATTGTCGTTCATAACGTTCCGGGACAGTTTCAAGCCGTAGTTGTTGCCGGGTGCATCGAACCAAAGAGGAACCATGAACAATCCAGTAAATCTTGCTGGACTGTCCGGGATGTTCTTCTTGAGAAACGACCAGGGCGGGACCACGCCATCTGAAGGGATCCAGCTTGTTAGTTTGCGGCTTCCAGTAGTAGACGTAGTTGCCCACCTCCAGCTCTTCAGTCTCAACCCGGGCTCGATGCAAAGCTGCAGAACGAACTGCCAAATCCTGATTTGCCTTGTGAAAGGCAATAGCTGCAGCCTCCTTCACTCTGGTCACCTTCGCCAAGTCAGCCTCATCTCCAAAGTGCTCAGGACCAGGCTCATCCATGTTGCCACCCTCGGACGGCACGTAGGCGAAAGCCAAAGTAGCCGGTGAAGATCCTTTGACGGAACTCAAACGATTGCGCTGGTGGCAGGTTGCCAACAAAGCTTTCTCCAGGCTGCAGTCCGGCATCTCCATTCGAAAGACCTCCAACATCTTTCTCCTCACTGCATGGTTGCGCTCCAAGATTCCCAGTCTGTGATGCGCTCCTCGAGGAATCAGCTCCATTTGCATGCCATGGGCTGAACACCAGTCTGCAAAAACTTGTCCTTGATGAGGTCCCGAAGCATCCATCCTTAGTCTTGCTGGAAATCCAAAACACCTCATCCATGTGCTTTCCATCAGGGCTATCTCCATCTCCGCAGTCTCGTCCGTGATCTGCACGTCAATCTCATAGCGAGAGAACTCATCCATCATAGTGAAGACTGCCTGCTTCTTGTTCTCCCACTGGATGTAGAAGGTGTCGATGGACAACGTGTGATTGAAGTGCGGGACTTTCTGCAAAGTTGCCACTCTCACTGCCTTGGGTTGTTGTTTAGCCAGACACGTAGGACATTGATACTTCCTCGCGACCTTCACATAGCTCTCGGGCAAGTTTCGCTCTTGGATTGCAGCCACCAACCTTGCTCCTGATGGATGGCCCAACTGCTTGTGTAGCATAGCCACTGATCGAAGAGCATCTTGGCCACCAATCTTGATGAGCTCCTTGTTCTGCTCCAAGTACTTCATCTCCTCAGTAGACTTCTCGACCATCTCCATCATCATCAGCTCAGCTTGTCCACGACGCTTCCATTGCTCCTCCATAGCTTCGTAGATTGCTTCACCAAGCTTGCGGACCAATGGAATCTCGTAGTTCTGCATCTTCTTCAGCACCGCTCCTCTTCCAAACATTTGAGTATGCCCAAGGTTTCCACATAGGCATCGTAGATTCACAGCCTCGACCACCTTCCTTGAAGTGCTCCTGAAACGTGTAGGTTTCTTGACAAAGAGCGTGTCGTCAGGTGAGGCCTTGAGTCCAGTACGGCATCGATCCAACACCGTCTCATAGTAGCCCCTCATTGATTCCAGTGTCTCCGTCTTCCATGACATCCCATCGGCCGGTTGCTCCAAAGTGGTGTCATAGCCGATGCGCTTTCCATCGTAGTGGATGTCCTTGTAGAACTGCAGGTGGTTGTGCTCCTCCAAGGTTCGTAGGTTCGCCAGCTCCTCTTTCCTCTCTGGCGTCTTGTAGTTGAGGTTCTGCATGGGGGACCACAAACGACACTCGGGTGCCACCATGATGTGGTGGGGTTCTTCTTGTTCTGCCAGCCTCCTGAACTCTTTCCGTTGATCTTCATCACGGAAGTCCCAATCTGGCAAAGTGAAGCGGCTGACCTGAACGTCGCCGATGCTTGCCAAGTACTGTCCAAGTCTTCCTTCATCAACATAAGCTTCCCAAAACTTGAGTACTCTGTTGTGCTCCTCGCTGTTGTGAACGGCCGTGTAGATGCTTTCCTCGACTACTCCTTCATCCATAGTGACCTCCAAGTCATACTCCATGTCTGAGATGTCATCAGTGATCATGGAGTTCACAAAGGTCGTCTCCTCATCATCCTCCTTCTTGGCCACAAAGTCCTCCACATTCAAGACGTCCTGCAAGTCGTCGAAGATGTTGAGCATGTAGTGGCCATTAGAGGTGTAAGCCGGTTTGACTGCCACACCATCCACACGAACCACTTTGTTGCCATAGTCCACCACTGTCTTCCATCTTTCCAAGTCAGGTCGTGCAAGAAGCAGTGGTGTTTCTCCAGGTAGAACATGCAGGGTGAGCTCCTTCCACTGTTTTGCAATGCACACCGGAATGCGTGCACTGACCTTTGATCTCACCACCACTCCATCACCAAACCTGAAGTCTCGATTTTCTCCCTGCACATCGATCTTGTCAGCCAATCCACGCATCAGCAAGTAGTCACTGATCTGATTCCAGACGGCCTCGCCACACACAGAGCGTGTAGCGCCACTATCCATGATTGCCCAACCAACAGCCGTGTCCATAGCGTTGATCTCCTCATAGATGGACTGCGTGATGGGGACTTGCTCCATGTCGGTCACCATCTGGACGTCATCAGGAACTTCTTTGATGCCACTGGCTGGCAATCGATACCTCTTGAATCTAGGTCCATGCTGACCTGTGCTTCCACTTGCTGTAGACTTCGGGGCAGTCTGATCATTGTGTGATGGGGTTCCTGCTTGTCCTCCTTTTCCTCGTCGAGCTCCATAGACATAGCGGCGAGCTCCAGGTGGTTGAAAGCTTTTGCCATGTCCCTTGCCCGACTTCTTTCCTTTTCCTTTTCCACCACCTGATTTTGAAGATCCTTTCTGACCACCTTTGCCGCCACTACCAGCAGATCCTCCCATATCCAACGCGACCACAGGGTAGAAGCCACGAGCCAAAGCCAGTTCTCTCATCTTCTTACGGCTGTCAAGGTAGTTGATGTAGGCGTCTTCCACAGCGATAGATGCCTCATCGATCTCGGCTGAGATCTCCTCGTCATCACAGCCAACGAAGTCTATCTCATCCATCTCATCCTCTGGCCACTCATCAGCCTCGTCATAGTAGTAGACCTCCTGCGTCTCGTTCTCTTCAGGGAAGTACTCATTCTGCTCGATGTAGTGCAGCTCATCTCGCGAGTTACGAAAGACCGTGTCCTTGGAGTTCGGCTTGCTGTCGCCTCCAAACATTCGGGTCATCGCTTTGGCCACATTCTGAACGTTGAGATCTCCTCCACAAAGTGCTTTCACCTGGGGGTGCGTCCACCGTGGGATTCCAGACCTTGTCAACATGTGCCATCCCGCCAGAAGGGGCGGTATTTCAACCTTCAGGTCTTTGAGCTTTCTCATCAGTGTCTGGTGTCTCACCAGGTAGGCTTGTAGTTCTTCTCCTTTGTCTCGGCTGAACTGCTCAAAGAACTCTTGACACCGCTCCGGAAGTTCAACTTCTTCTTCATGTTGAAATAGAACATCCAAAACCTTCTTGATAGGCTTGAAGGGGTCCGGGTCCAGTTCGATGTCATCATAGTCGATGCTTTCAGCAGCATCCCAAGCCACATCCTGGAGTTGAGACATCACCAGGTAAGCTCCTTCCACAGCCGTCTCCTTGCCCCGTCGTAGACATTGGCGACCAAAAAGATCCAATCGCCTCCGGTACGACTTGTAGGTCTTCTGGGAGAGCCCGGTGGCTGAAGGTGCCGCCTTGGCCAAACCAGAATCCAAACCACGTTGAAATCCAGCCGCCACTGCTTCACCTCCATCGGCCACAGGTTGCTGTGGTTGACCATTTCCATGGCCATTTCCATTTCCTCTACCTCCTGATCCTCCACCCATGCCGAAGAGCTCTGCAGGGATGTAGGTCTCCTCAGGCAGGTAGCCACGGCAGACGGATCAAGCTCCGCTACCAATATCAACGAAACAGCAGCGCTCGAAGTCAGCTGTCGGTGCAATTGCTTTTTCCTTCTCAATCTCAAAGCGGTAGAACCGCCAGTACCATTCGGTAGCTCAAAGGGCGCCCTAGCGCAGCATGAGCCAACAAGCCGGCAGCACAAGTGATATGCTGCAAAAAGATCAAAAGGGAAACCTGACATCAAGCATTGTTAGGATGCATTGACACATATATATATATATATGTATACACAAATTATCCTTTGTATGACTTGAAAATGGCTTGAAGGTGATCTAAAATCTCAATAAATGTGATAGTTTTGCGACACTTCTTCCACCGGACGCAGGTGGTGCGCCATCTTGAGTTTATCAGAGCCGTCGATGGGGTCTTCGGAGTCCTTTGGCTGTTTGAAGTGGTGACATAAACAACTCACTCACAGGTTTGATTCATGGATGTGCCACACATGCTGGAACATGGTTGAAACATGGTTGAAACCTAGGGCTTTGACTTGGAAAAACAGCCAGCTGTGAAGGTGCCAAGGCCTGACAATTATTGAGGTGAAATTGCGCTGATTGACCAAATGATGGAAGTTGTTTTGCTTTTCTGCAGGCCGGGGCATTGCTTGAAGAAGCATGGGGAAGACATCAACCCCTGTGATGATGAGGCAAGGCCTCCTAGCCCTCCCAGTTGTGGCATTTTTTTGGGGGGTTTCATTTTGTCGACCAAGGCAACGGTGGAGCAGACGTTGAGGCGCTTGGCCTTGCTGGTAAAGACGCGTGGTGCAGCTTGGTTGGCACCTGCAACGACTGACCTAGACGTTTCAGGGATAAAGCCAGAATCCTGAGCTTGCTGGAAAGGTCAATAGCACATAACTCATACAACAGAATCTCATTTGAATGACCACAGGAAACGAAATACAGTACCTTCCAACCTAAGAGAAGCCGTCACCAGCATTTGCTTCCAACTTCGCCCCTTTACAATTCCGTTGTTTTCTCTCTTTGAGACAGATTCTTCCGAACAAAGATTGGAGAAGTACAATGTCTTTCGAAATCTGTGTTATCATACTGTATGCATGTAGAATGAATACACCATGATCATGCGCACTTGTATAACATGCACACTTTTCCAGAAATTTTGTATTCGTGGAATTTATGAGATGCTTGGTTGCCCTTGAAAATGCTCCAAGGTAATCTTTGACAAGTGCTTCCAGGCAACTTTAGAAAAGCTACTAGTAACGAGGGAATAGTGCTGATGATGTGCTATCGGTGTGATTGCTGATCTTTCTGTCAGCGTGAGGATGCTGAGCGGTCCTTGGACACTTCGCTCCTTTGTCCACGGTTTGCTGGAAAGGTCACCATGTAGATTTGTCAAACCATTGGCCGTGTGGAAATACGTTGAGAACTGCACATCTCAGCTGCTTCTCAAGACATGACAGGTCACAGAAGCTCAGTTCTGCAGTCACTTCCCCTTCATGCAGGAGACACCAAACTTCATTCTCAAAATTTGTCCATCCGATTTCGTGCCGCGTCCCATTTCGGTTTTTAGAAATGGAAAGGATATCTCCGATCATGAGCTCACGCTTCTCATGCAGCGATACTACAACAGCGAAACAGCTGGTATCAACTATGTTGTCGGAACAACTCGGTTTGAGCCGGCCATTTTTCCAAATTTAGCATTCAACTAAACAAAACGTTGGTGCTAGCGCATGAATTGACGAACTCAGAACTCAGGCCATGGACAAAGATCTTCAAGCTCTGATAGAAGACTCGTTTCAAGACAGGCAACTGCTGCAGCGAGAGAGAATATTTGCATATCAATGCATATTCATCATGGCATTTACCACAGATTCTCTTTGCTCTGCTTTCAACTCATTTTGAATGGTCAGCACCTATTTGGGAAGTGCTCGCAGCACATGCTCTGGGTCTGCAAACTCAGTTGTTTTTTTTGCTCGTTTTTGTAGTGGTTCCAGGCATTCAGTGGGATGTTTACTCGTGAAGCTCCCAGGCGGCCAACACCACGAAGCCTTTGCAAGGGCGGAAATACTTATCGCCTTCAGCAGTCGCAGGAGCCATGAAGACCTCATAAAAAGTTATTGTACCTTTTTCTTGTTTCAGGTTCTTCATGTCACAAGTTCTTATCCATTCCGTGTTTTTCTTGGAATGGAACTTTCTGACACCACCCCATGATTCACATATGAGACAAGCGGCAAAGGACCACTGCCAATCGGATGCCGATCTGGTTGCAAGGCTAAAGGCGTTTCAAAGTCATTTCCATCTATTTCCGAGCTTTTGGTTGATGAAAATGGTATTTCCGGTCAGGCTGAAGTGGCTGCAAGGCGACTACGACTGCATGGAAGTTTCCAGGCGAATTTGGTGTTTTTTTTCGATTCGACGAGTCGTTTGTTTGTGTCTTTTTGAAACCAACGTGAGCAAGGAAAATGAAAGTTGGCCTCCAGTTGCAGAGAAGGAAATCATTTGCAAAAGTGATATGTTATGTAATTGATGTATTAATTCATTGTACATTTATTATACATTCATTGAGCATCATAAAAACGCATCAGCATGCAGCATCACAACAAACAGTTCATGAAAGACGAGTTCCTGACAGGAGGTGGACCGCTTGCGGCGAGGCGCTGTAACAATGGGCCAGGTGGGAAAGCTAGGGGTGGCTGACAGGATGCCCATCAATTTGACCAAGTAAACATCACATCCTGATGTCCTGAGCATTCCTGAGGTATAGGATATGCCGATATGCTATGTATATCCTTGCTTCAAGAATAAAGCCATTGAGCATTCTCGAGCGATGTTTCGTCAGAGGCACGGACCGTCTTCACTATTCTGCGGATCGAGTTGGACGCAAAGGACGCCATGATCACGCGTATGATTGATGATTCCGGCGACTTTTGACAGGGAATCACTTGAAAATTCATTTTTCGCACCAATGTAACCAATGTATTCCAAACAAATGAGAGGAGTTGGAGACCTTACAGCGAATCTATGATGCCAATGGACTCTTGGCTCAACTTGGCTCTTTGACTTGGGGAAACATGGAAAGATAGGAATGGTCACCCATGGAAACCTCCCATGGCAGACGTGACCTGACCGACATCATGAGGTCTCTTCAACTATCGTGAGTTTTGCAATCACATCTTGGAGGCCTGGATCCAAAGGTTGATGAAGATGATTGTAAGTTGTGGCCACACCTGTGGCTGTGCAAGGACGACCCACAGAGGTTTCAGCTTTGCTGATTGTTTTCTTAAACTTCCACTTTTTTGGGGGTTTTGTTAAAAACACATCGCGATTTCATGCCGCAGTTTGCAAGTGTCTCTAGTTTGGGTCAACATCCTGCATTGGGACAGGTGCCACTGGATGCCAAACTGGAGGATATTTCTCCAATCTCAGCAACTGAGGTCGGTATGTGCTGAGATGTGCTGAGTCAACAAATCTTTGATTGAAACTCACTTCACTTGGATCAACCAGCACGTGCCTTACATGGATTTACATGGATTCTCGGTGACAGGGCCCACCGTACCTGAAAAGGCATGAGCCAGATCCTCAGTTGTCGAAGTCGTGGAACTGTTTCTTAAAGTGACTGTTGCGCGTATCTGAGGCGAGTGCGTAGTCGACACCCCCTGCAGCCTGACGCGGAGGAACGTTGCAATGTTGAAGTTGCGAAGGTTTAGGTTGCCAAATATAGATTGTTTGTTTAATGTTTGTTTGGAAGTGGGTTTCTAGGAGCTGTTGGCCGAAGCCGAGTGCAGCACTCAGAGACCCTGGACCATGATGAACTCATAGAACCCATTGGCAAAGCTTAGACTAACGGATTATTCTCAAAAGAAAAGCAAATACAAAGAGATGTTAATGATTCGATATGATTTGTCTCAAGGTTTGATAACGCCTTAGTGTGGGAAGGAAAAACTGGAACACTGAATGGAAGTCCTAAACATTTTTGCAGCAGCCGTCCATAGTATTTTGGCCTGGCAGACTCTGGATCGCACGTCGTGCGGAGCATCGGACGATCAACGTGCTGGCCTTGATATGCGCAGCACATGGGTTGTCCCCGAAAGTTTGAAAGTTATAGCAGGAAAAAGCATTCAAAAGAATCGTTGATAGATTTTGATACAAATAGGATATCATATACAGCAGCTGTTCTCACAGGTGAAGTCGCACTTCTTGGATTTTGACAAGCTCCGCTGCTCCCGCGTGACGCGCAGTCAGCACCACTGGCCAAGTCTTTGACCTTGGCATGTCCAAATGTCATCCATCTTCGCCTTAGCTCTGCTGTTCACTATGGACCGTTCACGCCATCGTTTGGCTCAAGGGGCAGAATCCCCCCCATATACCTTTTTTGGAAACGACAATGAGACAAAACCCCCAAGAAGTAGATAATGATAAAAACGACTAGTAGTAATTTGAATCTGTTTGAGGGATATGCAAGAAAAAAAGAGAGAGGAAGTGAATATGAAAACAAAGCTCGCTTCACATTCAGCTGCAAAAGACTCAGAGGTTTGGGTGGCTTGATTTTGCAACACTCATGTTTTTTCCTAAAGACTCAGCTACCTTTTAGGCAAGCCTGCATCAAACAAGATCAAGCAAGCAACAGTTTCGGCTGAGATTTCCAAAGGCCAATCTATAGGATGCCATGGAAGCTACTCATCTAGGCTTGACTTAGGTGACAAGCTCAGGGATCCCGGTTGTATTTGAATTGAAGCTCCAGTAGAATGAGGCCAAGTATATGTGTGATTATTTGAAGCATCAAGATGCTAAAAGACATGGGATCATTGCGATTTGACAAAAATTATATATATAACAAGCGACTGAGCTTTCTTACCAGAGCAATGAGCAAGGACACTTTCCTGGGATTGAAGCAGTGTAGGCTGCGATTACCTTGGATTTCTGCATGTATGGTTAGTCAACATCGGGTGTTTATGAATTCAGAAATTGCCAGACTGTGCTCTTCCTAGTGAGTGTACCAAAACCATGTGGTTTACAGCATATTTGCAAACAAGCAACGCCGGGATTTAACACCGATATTTGCTGTGTTTTGTCAAACTCGCAGATAGCAGCGTTTTCTTCTATCGAATCACTGAATCACTTCCACCTTTCAAACCTGAGAAGCAAAAAACACGGGTTTTCGCGGTAGCAAAAATCAAGCTGTTCGGCAATTCTTTACCGCCACGCAAGCAAAACGCACAAATGTGTTTAATTACCTTCTTTTTTAGCTGTGTACACAGGTCTAGGAAGGGTTTTCGTTGGGGAAGTGGAGGTGATGGTTCTGATTGAAGGGCGGAGACGAGAGTATGGCACTCAGATGGTTACTATTGAATAGTGATTCACCGATTTTCGAGTCACTTCTAGCACGTTTTCCAAAAACCAAGGCCTGCGTTGCAACCACAACCAGGGCAGAAGAGGCTCAGAAGCATTTGAGCCAAAGATGCCAACAAAAAACTCAGATGAATCATGCTTGGCCATACTCTGAAGATGCAGGGCAGCAGAGGATGCTGCACAGGCAGGTGTTTTTTCATCTTTTCCATGTGTGACATTCCTTTCCTCACCCCGGCACTGCCTGTGGTTGCCATCCCTGGACAGGCTGCAGCAAAGCAGCCACGCACTGATGCTCCCAACCTGGGTGCCATCATTGCAGCGGCACAGGCAGCACAAGCTGCTCAGGCCTAGTTCTGATGATTTCAGCTAAGAGCTTGTGCTGCAGATGTCTTGCACCTTGTTGAGGCTGGTGGTGCTCCAGCACCAAACCCTGCACCTGCAGCACCTGCAGCAAATGCGTGTCGTTGGCTGCACATTGTCTGCTGCTGCTGGTGGTCTTCACAATTTTTTTTAACTGGTCATCTCGACAATTTCATGTTTTGAAGCAGGCGACCTCACAAAATTTGGCTTTTGCATGCGATAGAGACAGAAAATCTTGGCGTTGCCACGCATTGATACAAAATTCCTCAAATCAACAAAAGGTCTTCTCCACAAGCAGCGGCAGTGATTGCTGCACTAGTTGCAGCTCAGCAACAAGCTCCTGGAGCTGCTCAGTCTTGATCCCAGGAAAAGAAGCGACCAAACACAATGTAAAGTTGCAACAGAAATTCAAGGTTTCGTTTTGATTGGACATGTCGCAAGTGTCCTTCATTTTCCCTTCCATTCCCTTTCCGTCTTCCCTTCCCCTTCCGTCCACAAAATATCCATTCATTCTGGGTTTGTTTTGCAATTTCCAGGTCACCGCAGCTCGCAGCCATCACTGCTGCTATTGCGGCTGCAAGGCAAGCTGCGCCAGCACCTGGTGCAGCGTCACTTGGTCTGGAGTGGTGGTGGTGGTGGTGGAGGGATTGCGTGTATAATGAAGGGACAGTCAACGGGTCTGATGCTTTGGGTCTGTTTTTGACGTTTTTGGTCAATTTCAAAACCAGACACTAAGGCCACCGTTGGGAGGGTTGGCTGCAACACCCGGGCTTCCCACGCAGCCTGGGGCAATGCCACCGGTGGCAGGGCTGGGTCAAACCGTGCCTGTGGCATCAGCTGCTTTGGCACCAGGACAACTTACGGCCCCAGCCCCAGCGCCCACAGTGCTCCCAGCATCCACAGCCTTGCCACCAACCGGACTGCCAACTCCAGCAATCCCGGGTGTTGCAACAGCACCACCAGCGCCAACAGTGCCAACTGCACCAGCAGCTCCAATACAAACGGCGGCTGCATTGCCAACAGCTCCTGGCATTCCAACCGCGCCTACAGTTGCACCGGCACCCGTGGCACCACCACCCAACCCACAGGCAGCTGCGATTCTATCACAACTTGCAGGAGGTGCAACTGGAGCGGCCCCTGCAACTTCACAGTCAGCAGTGCTGGCTGCGTTGGCTGCTCAAAATGCAGGTGCCCAGCCAGCAGCGCCTGCAGCACCTCCAAATCCTCAAGCCGTTGCACTGCTCCAGGCCCTGGCTGGAGGTGCTTTAGGTGGTGCACAAACAGGGGCACCTGCCGCACCTGCTGCAGCGCCTGCGGCTCCAACGTCAACCCTGACTCCACAAGCAGCTGCGGTCATCGCCGCCTTGGTGGCCAGGCAACAACAGCAAGCTTCACAAGCTCCAGGTATCCAGCCGTCACTGGCCCTTGCCCCGCAAGCTGCCCCAGCTCCACCCAGTGGATCTGGACAGATCGATCTTTTTGCTCACCTCGCTGCCTCTGCTCGCATCAATGCAGCAATGAATGCTGCATATGCACCTGCAGAAGAAGAGCAGCTTGCTGAAGTAGTCCCGGAACCTGCAGCTTTCGACAAGGATGCCTTGGCAAGACTGGCACAACGGGCGGCGGAGGGTCCCATTGAAGATGAGCCACCTCCCCCGCCACCACCAGAGCACAAGAAGCCGGCGGTCGCGACCTGAGCACAACCAAACTTTACCGCAAACCAGTGGTGTTGGTGATGACCTGTTGCTGGGTCGCAGAATCGATTTCCATCTGATGCCTAAGGAGGACCTGGCGCTGGCTCTGGCACCTGTTGATGCGGGTGCCGTTGCTGCCTGGTCCCTGGATGTTTTGGAAGTTGGCCTGTTCTTTTCATGACCGGTGCAGTGTGCACTTTTCAGAGGCTGTGGACGTGCCGATGGAGGCACTACTGTTACTTCCAAAACTTCTGAGCTCGAGATTTTGGAATGAGCCATGGGAGATATCGATTGGAAACCCGTGACATGCAGATGTTTGTGCAGGTAGAAGTTGGCGATGCAGGATTGGTTTCCATTGAGTGATTTCTTGTTCCTCAGACATTGTTTGGAATCAAGCAATCTCAAACATATTTGCAGGAATAGCTGGCCCTGACATACAACAGGTGGGGGCTCTTTCTTACTCAGCTTCAGATGTTTACAAACTATTGTGTTTTGTTTGCCTGACCGCTAGAAACAAAGTCCTTTGCAGCATCAAGTTTCTTTTGCAGAAGAGCACACATTGCTCAAGAGATTCAAGAAGTGATGTGAAACACCTTAAAATCATCGAACAAATCTCTGACACACTGACCTATATTTTGCGCCAGGATGCTGAGATGAACGGTATTTGCCTCGGGTTTGCTGCATCGTTTGTCAAATTTTGTTTGGAACCTGTGTTTCACTGACAGATTTTTCGAGGCATGCTTCAACTCCCAGCTCCGGAGGCATTTTTTGTCTTGGAAGATATGCAGTAGAAACAAAGATATCAAGGCACCATATGGCACGATATGTTGATGTTCAGGTGGAAGTGAAGAAAAAGGATTCCTCATCAATTGCAACAATGCTCAGCTATGTCGGTGACTCAGCATGCCTTTGAATGGTTGGACAGCATGAGTGCCTGTGGTGCTTCAAGATAAACAGTGATGCGTTTGCAGTAGTTGAACTGAAGTTCAAATGAACTTTCTATTGCATTCTATTGCATTTTATTGCATTCTGCATGGCTCATGACGTTTTCTTGGCGGACTCATCAAATGGTAGGCCCAGAGTAATGTCGCAAAGGGCAAAGTGCCTTCAGACAAAGCTGTGGATACTGCCTCGCTACAGCAGGAGGGAATTGGGGAGTTGGCACAGATCAGTCGAGTGGACTCAAAACTGTGAAGCTTTATGAAGAGTCATAAGTTGATCTACCTTTGGAGTGCACAGCAAATTGAAAGGTTTCCGACATGTGTAATACCAACCTTTCTCCTTCCCTTTTATGTTCTTGTTTGGTCTTTTTCAATTTTGTAATGAAATGTCATCAACCATCTTTTGCAGGCCTTCACCATTGGAGGAGGAGCTAGTGGTCACACCAGCTTCAGCATGAAGGGGCCACTCGAATGCAGATATTGATGAGCCTCCTGGAATTGCGCTTGAATCTCCAAGAAGGACATGATGAACCAAATAGTGGAAGAACTGATGAACCGATACTGTAAGTCAGCCGACTGATACAGGTGATTTACTCAAACGACAAATTTACGCAGCTGCTTGGGCCACGTTATGGCCTCCACATCCCATCATGAACGGCACTAGATGGAATGGGCAAGGTAACTCTGCAAATGGAGGACCATACAATTGGGGAGGGTTGCAGCAAACCTGGAACCATTGAGGTTGTCACCCTTAGACAGCCTTGTACATCGATTGGATTCAGCAGGCAGGGAGAGCAGCTTACACCAGTTGACTGATAGCTTCTATGACTTCTACTGACATCAAAGATGAAAGTGAAATCCTGATCCAATCACTTCCATTTTTTTTCCAGGAGTAGACTTGCCATCAGAGGACCGCAAGGTGTGCCCATTCAGTTCCACCATTTTGCATTGGATCCTTTGGACCCATGAAGATCAAAAAAGTGTGCTTTGCCTCATCCAAGGATCTTCAACAGCAGATCACATCTTTGTTACCCAAATTGGATCCGGCCAAAACGGCCGACCTCGTGAGTAAATTGCAAGGGGCAGATGGCCAGCGCCTTAGGTGAGTTGAGAGGACCCATTGGTGAAATCAGCTCAAGCTGAGTCACGACCAGGTCTTCGAAGCTCCGCTTTCCTGGATGAAATTGCCAAGATGCTTCCAGCATCACGCTTTGCCAGTTCGAATGCCCAGTTTTTCCATGTTTTGAATTTGTTGTTTGGGCAATATGTAGTTTTCTCTGACCAAGGGGGGTTATGAATGAAATTTCTGAAACTCTTGATTTGACTTCCACACCTTTCCGCTCTTTATTGATCTCCTGAAAAACCTCCAGGTCCACATTTGACACGGATCTTGGCAACCTTGGCAACCTGGGCTGCTGCAGTGAGCGGTCGCTTGGCTGCAGTTGATACACACCATGATTGAACTGACGACTATTTTGGTGAACTTCATCGCCACAGATCTCTATGGCGGGAATCCTCCAAAATTTGTGCTAACTTAGGTTCATGAAATATTAGGAAAGCTTCAATGCATTCAGATCGGTTGCAGGAAGTGATGCAGATGGAAAACCAAAGCTGTCCGAAGATGTTGCGGACTGAGTTTCTCATTTTTTTTCAGCATTTTATCTTCAGTATCCATCATTGGGGCTACTTTACAATGTCAATCCTGAACTTTCGTTTTGATTAAGGCAAGATCGTTCTTTACCACAGCAGCTGCTGAACTATCCCTGAGGCCTTTTCACACAGAAAGCCCATAAATCTTCAAGATGCAGATGCGGTCAATACATTGACAATTGTCCCTGTTTTTTTACAAACAAACTTGGACTAAACTGACTGAACATGACGAAAGTGTCAAAACTCAGCTGATTCTGAGCTGCTCCTTTTCTGCTCAGCTGAGGTTGATGGATGTAGCCCCAAAAGATCTCAGTCAGATTGCTAGTGCCATGGCGACCATTGGCCAGACGGAGGCCAGAAACCAACTTCATCATTTCATCTCCGCACTGTGAGTGAAATCTGTCATGAAAATATTCTGGTCCCAGATGTCCGGTTTGTCTCCATTACCTTCAAAAAAAGTTCTCCCAGTCCAAAACGGAGTGTGTGTTGGATGTTTTAGGGAACCTACAATTCACTTGGAATTCACTTGGTTTCCTGTCACAGGAGCGCTTCTTTGCCTCGCTAGCACGTGCCTCTGTGGCACGGGCGGAACGCTTTGCGGTGGAGGTGCCCCTGTGAGTTTCTGATCAGGAAGGATTCTCCCTAACAAACTCTTGAACCCAAATAGGATAAGATCGATACACCTTGGATATCATTGGAATATCATTGGATATTATAGATGTGTAGTGATTAGTTATTTGTCAGGTATATTCGCAAACTCCTGCTTTTTTTGGGCTGACAAGTTTGATCTTGTGAACGAAACACAGGACATCTTGCTCTTGTGCATGGCCTTCGATAAGGTGCCACGGAGTGGAAATGACCCTCAAATGAAACAATTGTTCAAAAGAGAAACAAGGTGTTTAAAGAACATAATAATGTGGTTTTAATAGTGCAAAGTGTTTAAAGGGTCAAAAGTGGATTTCAACATGATGAGAATCTGAAGGGTTAACAGTAAAGTGGCCACCAGCTCAGGCAGGATTGGTTCATGTCCCACTCCTGGAAGCTGCTGCAAAGCTGCTGAGACATCAAGTCTCTCAGGTCCTGAGCAGACAATGAGCTTTGATGTTACCTGAGTTTTGGAACAGGAGGTTGAAACTAAAACTATTGAACTAAAAATTGAGAAATTCACATTTTGCAATGACCGCAAATGAACGAAATAGATTGGCATCTTTATGCTGAGGGTCGACCAGCATAGGAACTCTATTTTCATAGGAAGCCACCAAAATTTGAATTTAGGGGCGCTCAATTTTGAGGCATGGACATTTTTGCCCTGCCGCCCCTGCAAACTGCCAGGTTTCTGGACCAGATCTCGCCAAAGGTCTCAAAGGTCTTGCCACCTGCTGCGTTACTGCCTCGGATCATGTCTCACTAGACGGTAGGGTTGGAAGATATGACAGAGATTTTTGTCTTTTGGGAGACAGACATGGCAAGCTAGAAATCCTGACCATTGCAATGCGACTTTTCGCTGGTTTTCCTTATATACCTTCTCTTTTCTGTGTTGTTTCGTTTTGTTTTTCTTTCCTGTTCTTTTTCTATCTCTTTACTTTTGTTTTTTGTTTTCCTGCTTTGTCTTCTTTTCTTCTTTGTCGTTGTTCTTAGTCTTTGCTTTACATTTGTGTTTTGCTTTTCTTGTTTCTGTTATATAATTGTTTGAATCCTTCCCTTCCTTTCTCTTCTCCTTTTCTTAATCTTATTTTTAAAATGAATTTTGTTCTTATTTGTCTTTTAGTCTTTTCGACTTCTTTTTTCTTTCCCTTTTGTAATCATTTTCTTCTTAGCATTATCCTTATTCTTTCCATGATCCCCCATTCTTTCTTTTTCCTTTCTCTTTTTACTTGTCTGTTATTTGTCCTTAATTTGTCTTGAGTCTTTAATGTTCCTTTTCCGTTCCTAGCTTCTTTTTTTTTGTCCCACTCGCCTCATCATGGAAATCCATTGTCACAATGCCCCCACCCCTCCCAGAAAATGTGGCAAATAGGAAGGGCATCTATTTTTCACGGTCAATAACCAATCTAAACAAGGACTTACTCAGGCCTAATGATGTTTTGGAATGATGGGGCTACTCGAGGTCCGTGATCTGGAACTTGGCAAAGCTGTTGGTGAATATCTTGCAGAAGGTCCAAAGGCCACCTTCCAATGAAGACAACGGTTGGACTTTCGTTTTTTCTTTTATCTTTGGAATCCACGTACTCCGCAACTTGATGGAGTGAGAGTACTGACGCACTGTTGCGCTAAGCATTTGAGACGCGATACTAAAGGCATTCGTTTCTTGACACTTCATATGTGTTTTTTCCATGTAAGGGCGGGCACAACATCTCTCTGCTGATCGTTGTTTTCAGGGTGGCCTCACCTCCGAAGAATTCTGTTCGCTCGCGTGGACGTGCCTTGGACAACAGGGTCACACGAGTCAAAGGGTTCGTGAAGACGGGTAGAAGATTCCGAAGGCTGCGTGGAGAATTCAGTTGTTTTTTTGTGAAAAAATTATGGAAAAACATCACAATCAACGGAAATCTTTAAATAGCATGCATTTTTCCTGATAATCTTTTTGCAACTGAGGTTTGTGACCTTGGGTTTCTACCATGATCAAATGTTTCGAGCAGTTTTCAAGGCCTTGGAGGCCGGACCTGCCACTGGCTGAAGGAACGACAAGTGGTGTCCAGTTGTATCTCTCGTGTCGTGGCAGGATGCTCCTTCAATGCCTGGTGATACTTTGTCCAAGCCTTGGGGTTATGGTGCTTCTAATGTTAGGATGTTGGTTTTCAATCTGAAAAGGGTTGTTATTAGATTGCTAGGGGGCCATATTCTATCATATTCTAATATTCAAATTCCAAGCCAACCAACTACCAACAGTGAAGCGTCAGTTGATCCTCTTTGCAACATCATCCTTTCTCCAAAAAGATTTGAAACAACGATTTGGAAAGTTGCTTCGCCGCAACTTTTTTTTCTGGACGTGCGAGCCACTGGGGTTTGTTGTGGAGTATGACAAGGCAGAGTTGAATCCAAAGTCAGCCGAGGTGTCAGCTCTATGAGATTCACCTGGCCTTGAAGGCAACGCTTGATGCGTGACGAGGGTCTGGGGAAGGGTCTGGATGTGAAACATGTGATGAGGCGTTCCGGGATGATTTGTACGGCAAGTACGAGCTGGAGGACACCTACAGACTCGGGCAAAGGGCGCACAGAATGCCCAAAAGTGCCGGAGAGTTTTCAAAAGCTTGCACAGGTAATGTGGCACGAGAGTCATGCAAACTGTCAAGAGTTGTCAAGAAGACCTTCAGACGATTTAAGCGAGGATGCCGCAGTGCAGAGCTTGAAGGCTCACTACAGAAAACAGCGTGGTGGCAAGTCTCGGGCTTGGGGAGTTTAGATACGGCAACCATGTGACCATGTCTGTAAAGCCAACTCAGGTTGAGAGATGTGAAGCTGGACCGCTCAGTGGAGAAGGTTTGCAAGGCCAGGATGCAAGAACGCTGATGCTGGAGGATTGTATAAGTATGTATACAAATATATATATATATATACACATACACATATATGAGGTTATGAGTAAACGATAAGTAAATGTACAAGTATTACTTTTTTGCGATTCTTCATGACAGGTGTCATGTCATTTAAATCTTCGTTGGTGTCCTGCTGAAGATCTGCTCAAATGTAGCATCAGGGCTGCCCAGATTTGTTTGCATCAACAAAAACATCTGTGCGGCCCTCCTCCATCAAGTTTTTGTTGAATCAACTACCAGGGAGATACAAAAGCAAGGAAAGCACAGATTCATTCATTGGACTTTGGACATGAGACCCTAGTGACTTTGAAAGGGCACAAAGGTTCAGGGCGTTCCGTGAACCTTGCCACAGCAATGTTCCAGCTGCTTTGCGCTACAGTTTTGCTGTGTCTTTGCAATGCTGATCAACCTCAAGGGCCCACAGAGGCTAGACACTTTGTTGCTATGGGCATTTTTGATATGGTCAAATGACCCTATGTCAATGCAAAAATTGCAGTCTTGAAAGTCATTTGGGATTTCCTGGTCCTGGAAGCAAAACGAAACCTTATGAATATAGATCTGAAATGGATTAAAATGTCTCATATAGCAGCCAGGAAGGATCCTCCAGCTGTGACTTTTCTGCCTTATCTTGGCCCATAAGTAATGACAACCGGCTCCTTTGAGCTCTGCCGGAGTTCTCGTTTACCTACGTTTATATTGAGTTGTTATCTATTGAAAAGGTTTGAACGGAAAGGGGCCTCCGCCAGAAGTCACTGATATATCGGTAACTTGGGGGCCCCCAAACTGGCAACAGAAGCTACGAAACTAGAGGAACCACAACAAAGCTATGCCATACCAGCTGTATACCCATGTTGTTGTTGATTTTGTTGTGAGATTAAGAACAAAACCCAAGACAAAGACAACGAGAGCAACCAGCAACACAAACAACAAAGGAAACATGAAGAATTCAAGCGCTCCACGCGCTCCATGGGTGTGCTTGTTTTGCGAATCTTCTGCTTTTTCGTTGTTTTCTTGTTGTTGTTGCTGTTGTTCTTATTCTTGGTCTTGTTCTTGTTGGTGTTCTTGTTGGGGGTCCTTGTTGGGGATCCTTTCTGGTTTTTGCTTCTTCCCTCTCAGTTACAGGTTGTTGCCGCTTCGTTTGGTTGCACTAGCTTCCTGCTAGCCAAGCGATAGCAAATTGAAAAACTAAACATGAGATCGAAAATTGGATCATAGTAAGCTTTTAGTTCCCTGGAAAGTCGCCATGTTTGACCGTTTTCTATTGCATTGTTAAGAGTACAGTCTTGGGAGTTATTCAATGTCCATCATTGGTCTGGCAAGATGGCCACGGTAGAAATTACTTCTGACGGAAGTGCTTTCATGTTTCCTGATGAGCCTCTTCGCCACAGAGCCAAGAGTATATGTAGTCTTCTCCAATTTTGGGTTTGTCTCAAAATTGGCCCAAAAATGTCACCTATTCAAGGGTCTTTCTTGGTATGCCCAAGTTTAAAGACACCCAAGGAAAAGCCATCGCCCTATTGGCTGCTGCCTCCGCTCGGGAAGCTCAACTGGACGAAGTTGACCAGATCTTCTTGCAGCGAATGCACCGCTGTCATGGTGTCGAGTGTGACAACTTGAAGGTGGAGTACGAAGCGTCTCGAAAATCTCTGGAGAAATTGGAGCAAGAAACTTTGCATGAGGCAACAGCTACATTAGAATCCAAAGTGCCACAACAACCTTCGTTCTCAACTGACTCAAATCTGCACAAGTTTGTATTTGTGGCTTCGATGGTTGGGCTCTTGATTGCTGTTTTTCTTCTTGGCCGGTGCTTTGGTGGCAGGGCAAGTTTTTCTTTTGCATTGTTTGACAACTGAACTTCAAAAGGAGGGTTTGTTCACCAAACCAACATAAGCTATCATAAACTGACCACGTTAGCCAAATTGTAGACGAAGACTAAGACCACAAGAAGGTGTCAGACTCTCCCCCTTGTTACCAAAACCGCTGGCGTACCAGCTGTGTTTGGTGCATTTGACCTGAGGTGGTTGCACCAAGGGCGACTTGGGAAGTTGCCAAGTGAACGAACTCCCATTCTGCGCGCCTTCGCAGTGTAGAATCGTTTCACCAGTGCAGTTAGATGTCGATCTGACCCACAAAAAGAATTAGCTGGCAGGGCCACAGCTCAGGTCTTCAGAGTTCTGAGATGAGTGACGTCTTGATGCTATGAATCCCTCTAAGTTCAATCTCATGTAAATTTTCAGTGGCACAATAAAGCTTGCTGGTGTCGTGCTCCACGCTCAACATATTCCAACCTGTCATTTTGTTTGAGCCATTTTGAGCGTCAGGATATTGCCGATTCTTTGCAGAAGGTGGTCACTGGATCTGTCTCTCGACAACACCAAACAGAGACGGGTCCTCAGCTGTGCATGGTTCAAAGCTGCGCAGCTGGTTCAACTTCTGAAATTCTGGTCTATGGAAAAATCGAAACAACAATGGAGAGAACACTATGCATCTTATGGCAAGTTTTCCATCATCTTCCACGATTGATCGGTACCAAGCCCTTTGAGGCTTGGCATGGCGGTTGACATTGCAGTCACCAAAAAGGGCTCCAAACCGATCGTTTTTATCGAGGCTGGTGGAACAGAAACATTGAAGCTGCAGGTGTTTCATGGTGTTCCATGGTGTTTCATTGTGTTTCATGAGCTAAAGAGCAATGGAAGGCTTTGAAGTTGAATCTTTGTTGAATATGTTCGTATCATTTCAGATTACTAATTGATCGTGAAGAAAAACATGCCCTTTCAAAAAAACACCAGTTTAGGAAACACTGTGCTTAGATGTACTTGTTCAATTGGTCAATAAGCCATATCAAGTTTGGAAATGCCGTTTCTTGCATTCACATTTTCTGGAAGAGGTGGATGGCTCTCACTCTTTAATGAGAACGTAGAGCTCTAAGATTGTCTGCAGTGAAACGTGGGAAACGGTGCAGTTGGGATATGCTCTTTTCGTGTGAAACATCTTGAGGTTGGACCTCACTGGACCATCAAATCAGATTTCAAGGGTGTGGTCCCCAGCCAATCTGACCTCAGAATTTGTGGATGTTTGACGGAAGGTTGTTTGATGGCACCGCAGGTGAGAGGACCTGTGCTCCTTAAACGCTACTTGCTGCAAAAGTCAGACACTTGATGGGGCAAGGGTGACCATGGTGATACGTGACTTTGACCTTGCCTCTGCAAAGTGTGAGACTTTCAAAGTCTCAAGGTTTTTGTAGGGACTACAGAATAGCTCGGCTGTAATCTTGGGCCTTGAAGCCTGTTTCGCCTGATGAAAAATCATTCCAAAGAGTGTTTGGAGTTTGTAATGGAGTGTTTCGACTTTATTCTTTAGTGACTTGGCTGTCACTTTTGGATTTGTGATGTGGATTATGTGGATCCATTTCCCTTTCCACAACAAGGCATGGCTTTCGAATAGCTGCCTGGCTCTTAGCTTTCCCTTTCAAGCCTTCGAGCTTTGGGTCGGATGGACGACACGTGAAGTCCGGCAGGTTGTACCAGAGGACTTCTGGCGAAGTCTCCCAGATAGCCGAGAGAAGCGGGACAGCGGCACAATGTTTTAACAGATTTGCTGGTGATGACTGGGTGGTGAAGAACTTGGGAGTAGAGTAGGATACCACTTTTGAAGAGGCAATCTATAAACCGGACAAAACAGCTTTGGAAACCTCTCCAATCAACTTGCAAGATCTACTGTATGTGTTGTCTTCCAAAAGACATATGAATGTTTTTCTGCTGCATTTCAACCGAAGGACTTCCTTCGAGAACTTCTACGAAGTGCCGGGGTGCCTTCAAAGCTGTTGTGAGAAAAAAAGGTCGTCAGAGCTGCTGGAAGCCATCGCGGCTTTTGAAAGTCTGGTGACTTTGAACTGCATGATGTGTATTCGCGGTGTTGGGTGCTGCAGCAAGTTGTGGTTGGGATAGACCTGTGAAAGGAAGTGGCGTGTTCCAATGAATCGATAGTAATCCACAGTCAAAGATCAAATTTATCACATAGATCAAGCAACACAGAGAGAGTGAATCGATGGGCCATTGTGCGATGGCAGGTTTCTGCGCATCATGGACATGCTGCAAATGGGCTTGCACGAGTGTCACTTGCAGGTCTTGATGGAGGCCAGTGTCAGAGAAACCGCTGAAACTGCTATTTTTGGGATCGTCATAGCTCTTTGGCCTTAAGGCCCCTGACAACTTTTGATGCACCATATGAATAGCGTACTGTATGCATTCAGCTTGAGGCTTATTGTGATGCCAGCGGAAGAGAGTTTAGCTATTTGGACTTGTGCAACTCTCTTCAACGTCGAGCTGTAGATGCTTGGAAGCATTTGAATGGGAAGTATATTTCACCTCCCAAAGGCCTGTAAGGATATCTCAACCCAAGAATTCCCCGAAAACTGTTCAGCTGTTGGTGGAAAAGGCGTGGGGTTTCAGGGCGGGTAAGACGTGTAAGACTTCTCCCCAGCGGCCAAGGAGCTCGGAAAAACCATGGCATCCTGGTCTCCACCTTAGTATCTTTGGACTTGGGAGGGTTCATGATTCATGTCCAAACATCAAGAACAGCAACATCTTTGAAATGCCACAGACACCTGTAGTTTTTTTTTGCAACAAAAACAGGCGGAGAAAGACACCTGAACCTTCCAAGTACTTCACTCGTGCACGCCTTAGTCGTTGGTGGTAGTATTTGGTGTTGCTATGTCCCATCGCTCCGCTGGGATGGCTTGAGGTAAGGGCAAGGTGATCCCATTGGCTCGACAAGCCCCACTATCAGCCAGGCAAGTCATGAAATCTCGTAGTAGGGATGTAACTTGAGAACCATACTTGGATTAATTTGATATAGTTTGTACATGGCATTAGTTGAATCGTAGTGAGAACTAGTAAGACGTTCAGCTGCACTGAGAACTCTGTTGGGCTGGATGCTGAACATGCAGGTGCAATCGACCCATGACACGTTGAATGTTGAACTTCAGCTGTGAGCGAAACAGCATGCTCTGTATGTTCCAAGAGCATACGAAGCTGAAAATTGTGGCTTCAGAGCATGCTTTTGATAGACAGAATCGATAGAGCACGTGTGCTCATTCCGTCTCGTTGATACAATGATATTATGAAACCATACAAAGCATCGGAATGTTCACATTACACTTCAGAGTTCAGAGCTATTGGTGCCGGGATAGCCTGCGCTGCCACACTCGCTTCCCAGTAACAAGCCTGAGAAGCAAAAGTGAGCAGACAGGCAAGTAGGGCAGTATTAGGCATGGCTGGCCAGGCTTTCGTTTCACTGCCTTGTATTGACCTGTGCTGGTCTTTTCCCGCGAGAAGATAGCACGGCTGCCAGCAGCTGTTCATTCATGCTGAAACAGGACATATTAATATAGACATAAGGGTCCTGTGGGATCCACAAAATCCCCTGGAAATACTTTGGTTTAATGTGAATCAACTGGATTTCAGACGCCACCATATGGCAATTGCAAAAACCAGTTTTGGGGGTTTGGTCCTGCGCAGGCACCAGATGCTGCAGCAGTCCTTTTCGTCTACCACATCTTCTTTGTGAACCTTCTAGCATCGTTTTACCAGTTGGAATCCCGGTTATAAGATTTCAATCCATGGAATTGACATGAAGATTTGACTGTGTCCCTGAGGTGTGTGATGACAGATCCGGGTGTGGTACCTCCAAATTGGGGATTCTACATGGGTGATGAGACAAAGAGGAGAAGGCTCGGGGTTGAGCTGTTGAGATGCTGCTCATTAGAGGCTTAGAGTTCGCATCCAGTTTTCATCTATGACCTCCAACACCCTGGCACAGGTATTGCAAAATGTGCAACGCAGCAGCCACAGCACAAATGTTTCAGTGCACTAAAGATGCTCAAGAGTTGTTGATTGCGCGTCTTCTGCATTTACTATGAGTTGTTGATCAGGTCAACATGACTGAATCTAAAATTAGACATCAGAATCATCAGATTTCCATTTGAAGATGTCTAATGTAGAATTGTCCAACATGAAAAGCTGCAGTTGAGGTCTGGAAGCCTGACCGGACGCATCACTGCAACTTGGCCGATATTTTGCAAGCTCCAAATTCCAAATCCTGTCACAGTGGTACCTTGTTGCTCAGGTAGCATTTGCAACCGCTGCATCCTGAATATGGACCTGGGAGTCATTTGTGTGTGTGTGTGTGTATGTGTGATTCTCTTTGTTAGTTGCTACAGCCGTACTTGTTCAAGATTACATAGTTGTTTCATGCAGTTTTCTACCCGTGTTCCCAGGCTGCATTCATTCTTGCCCAAGCGTTTGTTGTCGCTCAACTTGGCTCATTGCTCAACCTTTCCATCTCAATCCTCCAGCAACAGAAGCCTTCACTTCGCAAGATTCAGTAGTAGATGGGTTTAGATTAGATGGGTACTGATCCACAATTTGATAGTGCTCTGATAATACAGCTTTTCGCCAGCTGCTATGGGTTGTGCAGATGCGTGATACACTTGAAAAAGCTGGGGGACTTGGATATTTTGGACGAATCGACTTGACAACGGAAAGGTTTTTTTTAGCATCACCAAAATAAAGAAGAGGCAACTTCCGCTTCAAAGCTGAGGATCTTCCACTGCGTGATGTTCTTCTTGGTGGTTGCGAGGTTGACGCACCCGACCTGAGCCCTGAGGAGTCTTCAGCATAGCGGGGTTGCAGTTTTATCACATTATTTTAGTGCATTTGGTGTGAGGAGGCGGCGAAGCAAAAGGTGATAGAGCTGGCTGAGCTGTGGCTTGCAACTGAGCAAGCTTCAGCATGCAAAGATATAAGGAATAGGTAATAATGAAATCGTACTAAGATGTTTTAGTTCAGACATCGAGAATCAGGATTTGGATATGGGATGCAAAATCAGAAGGTCACTCAAAATTCGAAATGTAATATGCCATTGGAAGCCTTTTGAAAAACTACCGTTGAGTTGGGACATGTTGGTCCCCTTCACCTCTAAGGCTTGATCAACATCCATGGGCTCGACGTGCCGCAGATTTGCATCGCCAAGAGGCAAGCCTGGAGGATTCATAGATGTTTTGGGGGATGGCAAGATAGCCAGAAACTTTGCCTTCCGTCTCAAGAAAACATTTAGAGATCTGGAGTAAAGTGAGCAGGGACCAAAATGCTGGTAGTTGTTTAGATATGTGTTTATAGTTTGTTGTACCTGTTCCGTACTTGTACCTACTTAAATGGAGTTTTGTTTTTTTTGTATCAGCAATGATTGTGACCACCATTATCAAAAGGTATCATAAGATTACAACAGTGTTTTGACTGAGTTGCTTTGCATCCCGCAGGTCAAAGCTAGAGCCGCGGCCGAGCTGTATCTTGGCTTCATTCCCGCATGTTGCTTGTGGAAAAGGACTATGGAAGACTAGTTACTAGTGCTCGACGACAAGCCGTTATGGAGAGAAAGTGAGATGTAATTCAAATTGACATTGTAAAGTCTTTTGTCTAGATGGTTTATGATGACCGTCGTGCTGTTCGACGAGTGTTGCCAGGTGCAAGAAGGCATCGAAAGCCGGAAGAGGCCTGGGCCGCCTGGGCCCGTAGCATCTTCGCACGCATTCCCAATGCGAATTGCTTTGCAGGTCGCTTTTCCTCATTGCTTGCCAGTGGTGAAGCACCACACTCAGAAAGTGGAAAGACCATCAAGGTTTTGACAGGTTTGGTACTCTCAGGCCATGCGCACGATCTTGCTTCAACTTATCTGAAGATACAGGCAAAAGATTTACCTTAAGAGTTCCCTATACAAATTGTTGCTTTCTCGAGAGTTTAGCAAGAAGACCAGGGAAAACAACATTGCCATGTTCATTTCAGGCTCTTTCAACTGGCCCAACACCAGGCTATGGCGAGAGGCACAACGTTTTGTCCAAAAAACTAGATGACCTGATGCTGTGGTGGGTACCACCATTTCAAGGAAACCCTGGCAACCGTGTGTTTCTGATCAGGCATGCATCCGGCAACTTGCCTGAGTTATGGTGCAATGGTGTGCAGCCAGGGAGCGCTACAGGCATGCAAAAACATCTAAACATCCATTTTCACGACTCTTGCAATATCTTCAAATTCTCGGTATGCATAATCTTACAATCAAATTAGGATGTGTTTGTTGACCCAAATTCTTTGCGTCCTAAAATGCAGCTATTTGCAATCCGAACTTCCGTTGTGTCCTTAAGGTTTGACCAGTTTGAACGCTTCGACCCAGAATGGCCAATCTTCCAGCCCTAGCAGGTGGGTAAAGGTATGCATCAATGCATGGTGTCTATGCAATCATGGTGTGAAACATTCTGAAACGACGATGTGACAGGCGGCCAAAAGTGAAGACAGCGCCCATCATTCAGGACCCGGAAGCCGTTCAGAATCATGTCAATGTGACTTTTTTGAGTGAGATTTGTTGTTTGTTTTCCAGCTTGTGTGAAAACCAAGACCTCCGCTTCAATGCCGCTAACATTGTCTATGTTGAGTGCGCAGAGATATGTTTAGGTTTCTTGCTCCAGATTTGCTTGGCAGGACAGCTTGCGTGCCAAGATTTTGGCACTAATTGTTGCCAGGGTGGAATCTCCCCAGGATGTTCCAAGCTCAATGCTCATTACCTGAGGGTCCATAGATTTTTTTTATCGGAAATTCATTTTGGGCAAGTTCTCTGAGATGAACAAAAATCACTTCAGAACATCGCCTGGCAAACGGGATCCACATTCATAACGGCAACGCTGAGGTCCAGTGGCTAAAGCGCTGTGTGGAGTCGATTGTGGAACAAACATCAACACCCAGAGCGCACGGAGCTTGGATGTAAGAAGATTCTGCAAGTTCTGCACTTTACGAGATACAACTCCAAGTGGCGTTTTATATCACAGGTTGAAATTCAAGTAGTTGTCAAGACTATGAACATCTTGCGGGCTGCATTCAGCTACATTGATTTCTTTCTGCTTTACATAGAATCACAGAGATAGATCTTTCAAGCACAGATAGTCGTTAATTTCATTGCAGACAGTTTCCCGAGATATCCCAAGGCTTTGGGTGTGCTGGTATGCGAAAGATTCCAGCCTGCAACTGTTGGTGAAGGAGCTAATCGAAGAGATGATGCCAAGGCTTGGGTTGTTTATCATATGTGGTTTCAACTCAGTTCCGGTGTTTCCTCATAGAGGATGGTCATGCTGTTGTGGACCATAGGTTGATTATGGTTGATATATGTTGATATAACCTCGTCGCTATCACAATGCCATCATGCTTTCCGCGCTGTGGTACCTTGACCAATTCTGCAGGTGCATTCGAAGAGGTACTCCCCTCACGCAATTGCAGCCTTTTGCTTAGCTTTGGAGAGCATCCAATCAGATCCAATGTCTCGATTTGCAGGGCTTTCAACTGAGGCTGGAGGAGCCTGTAGGACAATGGCGTCATGTTGAAGCTGTCTGAAACTTGGTATTGACATGTTGCTGACAACTCACCTTGGCGTTCATAGGACTATTTAGAGGTTTGGCAAGGTGGCCATTGATTGAGTACACTGCGAAATGTCATCCAGATAGTTTTATGCTTCTTTGGCACCGTTCCCTGTTGACCTGTCTGTATCTTATCATGAAGCCGGGCGCAGTTTTGGAGGTTTTGAGAGCTCGCCAGCAGATGGGTGGTGATGTGAGAAACTCAGCACTGAAACGGCAGCAGTTTTGGAGGTTAATGAAGGAGCAACTTGAACGCCTAGAAACACATTTGTCAATAGCTGGTTTCAGTTTTGGCAGCTGGTCATGTCATGTCCTCCTTATGAATCTTTTGAGGTGTGCGACATGTGGGTAGCCATTGCTTTAGCTTCAGAGCTGGAATCTTACTGACAACCGATTCTGCCAAAGGTAGGAATTGTATACAAATCGTATCCCATGTTCAACACATTTGTTGACAATGCTTGTGTTTGTGTTCTCAAATTATGTGACATGCATTGCTGCAAGAGTGAGGATGTGGCATCCAGAACGTTGTCAGCGACTTTGTGAGGAGGCACCACACAACGAAACGTGAAATTCAGAGATCCTCGGAGTATCCTTTCTATGGGGAAACTGCAGGACGTGCAAGAAACACACTTCATTTTATTGTTTAAACTTCATTGGCCAAGCACAGAACCCTCTTCGAACTAAAGAACTCTCCTTGAATTCTATTCGAACCAGAAGTTCGTCAATAGCAAGGTGGTTTGGCAATATGACCGCTTCCTGTTCATGTTTGCAGGGCTGTCGGTCCAAAATAGGCTCTCAAAATGTCAAAAGCTTCGAGGTTCCAAGACTAAAAATTACAGCTGACATTTGAGCCCACAAAATTTGGGGCATCCAGAATCCCCATAGATTTTCTATTCAAGAGACTATGAAATATTAAACTGCTGTGTAAAGGAGATTACCCCGACTTTATTGCAGATTAGTAGAGCCTCTTACAAACAATCTCGGATACCGTTTACCATCGTTTACCCGTTTGGGCAGGCTTCAAAGTTCTCCAACGACGTGCCAGCCCTCCTTGTCTCCAGGGGTCACAAGCTGGAAGAGGCCCAAGTTGTGAAACGTTTTTTGAGTTGAAGGATGCCTGGTAAAGGAGAAACAACCAGAACCATGCATATAACGATATGCGTATCCGGTTTCCGTGATGCCGATGTCTATGATTCAGCCACTTTTATCCGTTTTTTCCGTTCGGAGGCCAACCCTTTGCCTGAAGGCGTTGCGAATCCATTGCCCGAAGACTTTCGCTGTTGCAGCAGCGTGTTGATGCGATTGCCAGTGCTTTGCAAGCCTGCTTCTCAGAGTTTTATATGCATTTGTTGGAAGAATTGATCCATTTTGCCTGCACCGGATTTGTCATCGCATGGTCAACAACTGTAGATCTCCAAAGGTTCCTGGCAGCTTCTTCGTCAGACATGCTTGGTCACAAGCTATGCGACTTAGCTTTCTGTAGCTATGCCTGGAACGATCCCAAGGCCATTTTGTGTGATTTGAATCTCCCGTGGTCCGTCGAGTTGTGTGATCCTCGCAGCATCGACATGGCAGAACGCATTGTGTCTTGGGTTTGGGAGCGGCTAGTGGAAGATGATGCCTCGATGGAAGAAAAACAGACAGCTTTTGCTTTAAGAAGATCTGCAGGGAGTTGGGCGTTGGACTTGATCTCGGCTGCTGACTTTGTACGTTTCTTCCGTGGCTGTCAACTGACAGCACAAGGCCTTGCAATGATGCAGTTGTATGGTGATGCTACTTGGTGCACATCCACAGAATTCCAAGTATGGAAGCGCCTGAGTGAAGCGTTTCAACTTGGTGATGATGGATTTGGTTGGCTCCAAAGACAAGCTTCGGATTTTTGTCAGCAGGCGAAATTGTCCTTGGGGGAACTTCAAGAGCCCGAGGAAAAACTCAAGTTTCTTCTCAGAAGCAGCAAGCCTTCCCACCGAGCGTGATGATTGTTTTAGTTGGAAGTCAGATTGCAGCGAGAGGCAACGCCACAAAAGAAAAGTCCTTGGTGAAGTGGTGCCATTTTCATGGGTTAGTTTCTGTGGGCTAAAGGGAGTGCAAGAGCATGTGGCACAAAGGCAACAAGGGTGACACTTCATGTTTACCGGTTGACCTTCTTTTGTACTTTGGCATTTAACGACCTGCAGTTGCGGTGCTTTTTCCATCATTCGTCGCGCGAGGACCACCACTGTCCATGGATCAACAATTGCGTCGGATTCTACAACAGGAAGTTCTTCATCCAGTTGTTGTCCTATGTGTACCCTCGATTTGGCCGTTGTGTGTAGAAGTTAAGACCCTGCGTTCGTAACTTTACAAACAATGCCCCATGGTCACCTTCCAACGTATTGACCTTTGCAACCACAAAGCAGCCCTATACCAGACAAGAAAGACCACACAAGCTACCCACAATTTACACCTCGACTGCCAGGTACCTGAGCCTCATACTCGTAGTGCTCTTCAGCATTCCTGAGATGTATTGGCGCCGCCCAGCTGCACTACCAGACTGTAGTGGTCCCAAATAAAATACCCATACCAAGGCTATAAGGCTTGGGTTTCTCCCGTCAAAAAGTGTCGGATTTGAAGTTGGATGATTTGGGGATACAACGACATTTTCTTGCAGAACCGCTGCAAACTATGATATTTTGATGTAGGAGTTTTGGTCAAAACAATTGCAGCATCGCATTTGTCAAATCCAAGGGGGAGTGGAATTGACGAGGCCCATGGCAAAAAAACAACGGGAAATGTCGTCCTGTGGATTCATCGATTCATCCGTTGAAAATTGCTCACTTCCAGGGCTCCAAACAAGTACGGCGAGTCGACGTTCTACTGCCTGGAGACTATCTTCCTGGCTCTGGCGTCAACCTGCCACATTCAAAGTCATTACTGTATGCCATGTGCATCATTTAGAGCAAAGGGGTGTCAAAGGTTGTGGTGGCAATCATTCCATCTCCGTTGATTGGCACTTTGGGCTCAAGGTGTAGGATTCCATGATTTGGAGCAGGAAAAATAATCTCATTACATGCGTCCAGTACCGTACTAGTTCCTCTGGCAACATATAGCAACCAACAGCACCACCGGACATCAGATATGTGTGACTTTGATACCTTCTTGGTTTCCACTTTCTATCTTAAGTGTTCTGGACTATTCTTGGTGATGTTTGTCCAAAAGGATTCTTGCAATCAAGTCTTTCGAAAAAGGTTTCAGCCAAGATGCCTCGGCTGCCATGACTCTTTTGGAGGTTTGCCTATGGAGCGTCGGCGGCAGGCTTTGTGTAAGCTTCTCTCCTGTTTGAACATTGCTCGACTGGGTTGAAAACAACAAACAAAATGCTTTGCGATTAGTTGATTGAGCGACTGATCGATCACGCTTTCTCTGGCGGTTAGGCCATTGGGTACATTAGAGCTGGATAAGCAGGCATCAGTAAAGGACAGGGACAGACGCTGTACATTGGGTCTGGTGGGTTCCAAAAAGTCTGCAACAATGACAAATCGTGTTCTAGAATAGAGCCCAGCCCAGCTTGAGTTCTTCCAAATGTGGGGGCACCAGAACTCTCGCACCAGAATGCTTTTATGCAGGTACAGTAATGCCACTACTTAGTCTTTGACGATAAGAACTTACAACGTGACCTCTTTAAACATTTTTAGACTATGATTTCTTGGAGCTCTGAGCACTTCATTCAAGCTTGCTTAACAGCCAGACTCGTGTCCAACGACGAGCAAGGACTTAAAATATGCCACAGCAGATCTGCTTGAGCTTCCTCCAAAGTGCCACCGCTTGCTTTGCGGCAGAGAAATTATGGTTAGCCTTGAGACTCAGATCAAAACAACAAATCGACATAAGATTTGACATGTCCTTGGGCATTGTTCAACTATCTGATTGTTACATATGATATATTTTAAATGATGTTATGATATAAGAGTATATAAATTCAAGATTCAAGATGGTAAATCTTCAATTTCAGGAAGATTAGAGGACAAACTAAATCCTTGGTACTGCTCCACCAGTCCTGAAAAAAGAAGTTGGTGAGTCAATGTTTTGTATTTCAACCTTAGGTCAGAAGCTGGTGAGTCAGTACAGCGAAGATAACACGCCACTGGAGGCAGCTGATTGTGCGATGGGGTAGCTTTTCACAGTTTTTTTTTGGGGTGTTTCCGATAGTTTCAAGTTAAATACAGATTCCCTTTCAGTTGTTTGGTTCGCTTGCAGGTTATGGTGGTGATTTCTCACGAACTGATTTACAAGCGTATGGGTGATCCCAGCGACGCAGTTAGGCAGGACAACCTGTGAGTGTGGAGTTATCATGATTTTCGACTGCCTCAAAAATTATGTGAAAAATCATAAAAATCCATGATGCAGTTCATCGAAATTTGTTGGGTTTTCGACGTTTCTGTGAATTTCATTTCGTTTGCCATGAAGGCAAGCAGCTCTGAATACCTTGAGTCGAGCAGCTGAACCTGGCTCAAAGGTGGAAGTCTCAACTTTAAATGCATCGATATGCCTGACATCCTGACATTTAATCACTTGGATAACTTGGTTTTTTGAAGACTTACTGTATCAGATACCACTAGTTACCACAGTTATCAGTTACGCATTCATGAGCTATCTCAGGATGTGTGAATCAACTCAACGTACCATTCGCCACCTGATTTTGGTTTGGAAGGCTGCGATCGAAGCAGTTTGCAGATGTTTGAAAGATTGCCAGGGCGAGGCCGGAGCCAACCAGCGGTCAATTGTGTGGGGCTTGTCACAAATGGCATGGGCCAGGCTCGGCGGATTGCGCTGAAGACCTTGTCCTGCATCTCTGAAGAAGGGAATACACAGGTGTGTGGGGTTTTTGATCTTGCAGATTCAGATTTGTTTAACAAGTCTACATGATTTCCAGATTGAGTTGATTGCCGTTGATTGTCATATTTACTTGAGCAATTCGGTCTGTTAGGAAATGTATCTCCTTCTTTGGACAGGTTATTAGCCTCCTTTGCGACAATTTGGCACGTGGCGACTTGTTCACGAAGGCGGCATGTTTTTCGGAAAGTTTTCCACACTAAAATGATGGGGACAGAGCTGTGGCGAATGGAAGCCGGCACACCAAATGAGCAGTGAGCAAAAGCAGTGGAGGCAACAGCGATCAAGGGCCTGACCAAAGTGGCCGGGATAGGCTGGAGATGTGCACTTAACATACGTCATGTTCAACTGTTCTTTTAAGTTCGAGAGAGTACCCTAAAGGCTATGAAAGACAGGGGGCAATATAGGGTAGAACAACTACCACCCTCCCAAGGGCACCCAGGTTTTATTTTGGCCAGATTCTGTGGGATCGAAGGGTAGAAGTGACGATTTGGAAACTGTGCGTCGCTTTGGAGGCAACGCCGAGTTTCTATCCACCATGCTGGAGCTTACTGTACACCGCAAGGTTGCCACCAGGTTCGGAATGAATTTTCGTTTATTTTTGAGGCTTCAGTATCATGATCCAACGCAAGTTAGTCTTGGAAATTCAATTTTGAATCCTTCACTTCCTAGGATGCACCCTGAGCAACTGCCCGATGAACTACTGTATTGTTTAATTCAAGTTGTTTGGCCACCGATGGTGAAGTGGATGCACTTGCTGGTTCATCATTTACGTGCGATGTTTATGGTGAATCACCTCCTGTGGGTTTACCTTATCCAGGCGTTTTGCTATGGAGTCTTTGCCACAGGCCAGGGCTGAAAACTGTAGAAGTTTTGAATGAAGCCTCAACTTGAAGAGGTGTATACTGTACATTCGTATATATACTTTACACACAATAGGTACAAATATTGATTCATATGTACATATATTTATTTATACATAGATCCTGTATATACAATCTCATCATGACAAGTTCAGACAAATGATATTTAGGTTTGATCTTTGATTTGTGTGTAGTTAAAAAGTACAGATACTGTAAATATCAAGTCAAAAATATGCACCCCATTTGGTGCTTAAAAGAACACCGCAACCACGGGACCTTGAGTTCTGTCCAGGTGGCGGCACGGGGAGACAGAAGAGCCGTGGAAGCCGCTAGCTTGGCCTTGTTGGATAAGGATGCGCAAGTCAGGCACCTACCGGAATGAACATGGAATTCCGAAATATTATGGACTTGCACCACGTAACTTCAAGCCAAGTGAGTTGCAGGAATAAAACGGGAAATTGGGGGGCATCACTATGCTGTGCGTTTTTGAAGAAATGTTTGGATGCAAATATGTACAGACGTTACACATATATGGTATATACTGTACATGAAAAAGATGGACAGACCGGACGGAGCCCCGCGTAGGGAAATAGCTTTAGTATGGAGGGTGGTTCTGCCCCAAAAATTGCCATTCACATCCCGAAGGTTTAATTGTTCTACCGCATTGGTTCCTTGCATAACCACCCCTGCCCCCCTGCTGGAGCTTTGGGTCCTTGGGAGGCAAGCTGCAGCTCAAAGCCTTGGACAACTTGGTAACCCTGGCAATCAGGAAGTCATACAACAGCTCCTGCAATGTCTTCAGGACATGTTGGACATGATTTCAGGAGAGTGGATGAAAGTGGTCATGATCAAAGGGAAGGCGATAGCAGGTTGACATGAAGGATGGTGATCAATGATACCAGCCTTGAATACCGACTCGACCAGGATGACAGCGACAAGACGACACGACGATGCGCAGCCATTGCGCTTGGTCAGGTTGTTTTGGAGGACCCCAAGAAGTGATTAGCGAAGGATGTAAAGGGACAAGCCTGCGTTTAGATTGGTGAATAACTATTGAACCAGATTGCGAGTCTTTTCTGCTTGGATCCAAAGTTGGTTGGATCGCAGGAGGATGCCAAGGCGAGCTGGAACTTCCACCTTACAATGTGTTTTGACGATGGACATGACGTTTTAGATGGGGGTCCATCCATTGCCATGTTGTCGGTGGGTAAAAAAACACTGCTGAACTTTGGAGGTCCTAGAGGTACTGGAAGCCGCTGCGCGTGATACCAGTTTGAGGCGGGGAGCCCTGAGAACATACAGAGCTTTTAGCTGTGAAGATTACGTTGCCATTAATTTATCCCGCTTTGGACTGCAATCACAACTTTTTGACATTGACTTTTCGCTGCAAAATTTAAATACCCCGAAAGAGAATATATGAGAACATTTGGTGAAGTCGACAGGGGGACAGCATAAATTTAGAAACCACGCATATATTGTGAAGATGGTGGATTTTGGCTAGGAACCCCTTAATTTTAGGGCCACTACTGTACTTTATGGCCACTAGTTTGAGAGGCACCACCGAAGAATGGACATTCCATTCACTGCCATTGAATTCCGAGCCGGTGTTGTTTCGGCAGGCGTGTCGCTATGACTGTTGGCGATGCAATCCGGTCAAAACGGAAGACACTCAACTGACTCAAATGGCATAGCTCATCAATCGTTGGAGCCACTGCGAAGCAGACAGGCTGGATTCGTAATTTCAGCGAAACTCACTGTTTAAAGTGAGATTCATGCTTTCAAAGAAAATAGAGCAGAGTTCTTGGACTGAGTTCACATGGAACACCTGAAACTCTCAGAGTTCAGCGGTGCCCCATTTGTACAGTTGAGCTCATGTCCATGTTCAAAGTTGGTTTTCGTTTTAGAAAAGCTGCTGACCGCGCATTCCCTTGATACAGGAAATCCGCTCATCCCACTCCATGGAAACGAACACGGCAGGAAAAGGAGTGTTTGGGTTGCTTTACGTTTGCCAGGTTTTGCATGGCCATGTTGTTGATATGCACTCTCACGAACTTCATCAGGCTTCTTGGCATCAAATCAAAAAGGATCCGTGAGCGGTGATGATGTCCTACCTTTTCCAAACTTGAAGTCAAAACTTGGCTAGTGAGGTTTCACATGAAGCTGGTGTTGGAAAATTACACCACCATTGAGAACCTTGAGCGTGAGGTGCCAAATGATGTATCACAAAACATCACAAAGCACATGTGTCTGCGCTAGTTTTTGGGAGATACTTGTGTCTACTAGAAGGTTTAGAACACCGGAAAACCCAGCACAGTGTTTTAATGGACATTGCCGGGCAAGGATATTGCTTGGATCTCTCTTGCCTTTTGCAGGAGGGTGCCAAAAGCAAGTTTGACATTGGGCGGCGCAGGAGCTGCGAGATTTATACCATAGATCTTCATATGAGCAGAGTTTTTTCAATAGGTTTAGTTTAAAGATTTCTCACAAAATTGACATCGAAAATGGTAGATGTAGGCACTTCCCTTGGGGGCGTCGGTGGGCGTAGGCAACAATATTATCATTATTGGTCCCTCCCCTGAAAAATGAAAAAACCTCAAGGGGTACCATAAAGCAGACACTGTGTGTACAGATGAGCCAAATCTGTGTATTCACATGAGTCCCTTACCACCATCATAAAGGCCTGGTTGTAAAAATGAAATCATAAAAAGAGGATATGAAACGCACACACACCAGTTCGCCGTTCGCACCATTTTTCCTCCAATGGCTGGATGATCGAAAGACACATGCCTAAAGTATATGCTAATAGTTAATTGTGTTAGTGTTGCCGTTGCCGCAACACCTGGAAAGTTGCACCGAAACCGGCATTTCGCAAGGAACTGGGAACAAGTCTTTGGGCAGAATCCATGGATGTGCACGTCTCAGATACTCGCGGGCGGTGAATTCTATGAAACACTCAAAATCGCATCGTTGAAGGGCATGTTTCGCAAGTTCTTGGCAAGTTCCGTCCAGTAGCTTTGTTCGCACTTTTCTTTGGCAGATCACTTTGTTCAGTACACTTTTCCATTCTTTTGGACACTCGCTGTTTATTTAGGTGGTGGATTCCGTTTCATACACAGGCCAGTCATGAACTTCAAAGTGTGAGCTTTGCTGCCAGCAAGCACTTTCTTTGTTTCATTATCATCGTCATCATTGGTTGGCTTCAGGCTTCAAGACCCATTGGTGATGGCGTTAGATGGCGAGTTCATTACACCAGAGTTATTGACGAGGCCAATAAAGCAACAGCCCGATTAAATTGCTCCATTCTGGCAGGTTGTGCTTTCGGGCTGTAAATTTTGGTAATCATTCCGAGAATGCTTCCGCGTGACTAATATCATCAAGATATTTGGGTCCTGTTCGCACCGATGCAACTGTATTGTCTTGAAATGGCCGGTTTGCATACATCAGCAACACGGCATTGGGGGTGACCTCAGGATGAAGAATTACCTGCCGATGAAGAGGGTATGTCGCAAGCTAGCAGACTTCTCAACCAGGCCAGGTGTTTTGTTGGACCGCAGCTGTGAATGTTTGTTGCACATAATTTCAAAACCTGTATGACAGTTCCATTGGCCAGGGAAACGCGGGCTCCGCCAACCGATCTACGGGACGGTAGCCTGGTGTGGCCATAGGAGAAGGAGCCATCTCAATGGTCTGAGGTATGCGCTCACAGAAGTCTCTAACAACATTGTTTTTTTCTGGGGATAGACACATGTAGATGCCAAAAGCATCCAAAAGATTCCAAAAGCATATTGGAGAGCGTTCTTCATTCTTCATCCAGTCATGTATGCCGTCCCCCAACGAAGTATTTCATTTATTGTCATATGATTCATAGATACGATTATCATGACGATGTCATACACTGTCAAAACCCGTTCACCGCCACCCCGGTATTTTTTGAACTTCAGCAGCCTTCCTCCCATTGTCTTCGAAATACGAAGTGCACAGGAGCCGTTGCATGGTTCCAGTGAGGAGAGTCTAATGAGGGGCTCACGTAATTATTCAGGATTTGCATGCGCAGACCAGAGGATTTGAGGCTAAAGCGCACCACCACTTGCATCATCCCTCGTGGTGGATGTCCTTGGGCGCAGTCCAATACAGATGTCCATTCCTGATTCGTTGCCACAAGTGGCGTCTTATTGGTTGTGTTTGTGATATTAAAGAGTATTAAAGATGTGTTTGAATCTTGCAGGTCTTTGGGTTTTTGGAGATCGTGCCTTGAGTTGTATTTGTTTTCCATGTTGAGTTGAAGCAGGTTGTTAGGTAGAAGAGTCACCTGATTTCGAGTGAAGCGTGCCGAATTGCAGGTTGGTGGTCACAAGGTCTTAGGTTTGGCCAAAATTTAAGATTTTGTTTGCCGCACTGCACGCTCCCGCACATTAGCAGCTGTGGAGAATTGGCCTGCAAAGGTATTGAAAACAATTTGAAATTTATATAAATTTATGTTCATGGAGTTCTAGATTCTACATTTGAAAAAACACTTTTCAATTTTTATCTTGCAGTTAATTCAGCCAAACTCCATGTGTTTCACCCGTGTCTTTGCAAGGCTACGGGATCAGTGTATCTCACTCGTCCCGTGGTTGCAAGTTGGGACTCAACAAGCCCCGCTATGATGGCAGGAAAAACGCTGCGGGGTCGAATGTCCTGCCTTTGTCGAGTCGATGGGGTGCCATAGATCAGTGATGGAATGCGGAAAGCATCTTTACTGAAGTGCATCTTTTGTTGGGATGTTGTGTTCGAGTCCGTTCTTTTAAATACATCTTCATACTTTCTTTGTTTGTGTAAGTGGGTCAGGGCCAACATGCAGCATTCGGACACACTCACCAAATGCCCATGTTTTGAGCCTTTCTGGCAATTCTTCTGCACTGTTGGCAGCTTCACTTTCAGATACGAATACTTCAATCGCTTCAAAGGTTCTGATTCTGCTTCCAATGTTCGCGGATCAACCAAATAGCCTCTACTATGGTGTAAACCAACCTTTCAAGATACCATGGATGCACATTTGAGTCACCGCACAGACAGGTCATAATGGTAAACAACACTGTCACCAGTTGTTGATAGCATGCTCCGCCAACAAATAAAGCAGTACTTATCTCAGCTCTGTAGGGATTCACGGAGAAGGCTTCAGAGTTTGAAACCGAAACGGAAGTTGACACCAAGATCATCACATGTTTGACAACTTGGTATGCCTTAGATGAAGCATTTTGGGTCAAGGGATGAAATTCTCAACAGACATTGTTGCAATGCCCACACCCTCGATCACAAGCGTTGCAAAGGATGTGTGCAAACGCATAGTACCAGCAACACAGGTTGTGAGATTTGAGACAAAATGCTTGGAAGTTTACGGCAATTTGAGTTCGGTTTCATGAGTTTGTCATCAACTTATGGTCATTTTCTCTCAAGATTTTGACAGCTGTTGATGCTGTAGTGGACAAAATTCATTGCAGTCGTTTTCGCTGTCGCTTTCCTTGCTTCTCAGCATTCATCACTATTCTCACAACTGCTTTTCTGGAGTCGTCGTTTTTGGGGTTGCCATGTCATGACGATGACTAGGAAGATCCTTGGTAAGATTGGGTAAGGTTTGCATGCATACACTACGCAATTGAATTTGTCATATGAATGTATCAATGCAGCTTTTTCAATGTTTTTCGGTGATTTTGTTGAGTTTTGGCCGTTGTTTTTAAGGACCTTGGAGGCGGCACGTCAGGTCACACGGACGCGGACGACGCCCTGGGTTCGTTTCAAGTTCAAGGTTTTTTGCCCCGAGTGCGGAAAACGGGTGCAACCTGCGGATGTCGGGGAAGCGCAAGAGATGCGAGAAGTTTGCCAGACAATGTGGAGGAAATTCATGCAGCATCTTGGACCAAAAAAGTGAAGGGCATTCATGGAGGGCATTGCAGTTGAAGGAAATTCATATTAAATTGTTAAACTCATGTTGGACCTTAGTTAGTCTTAGATTCATCTTAACCTTCTAAATTCTAGATGATTCAGCACTGGAGAATGACCCTGCTTTGAAAGTAATGTAAGCGGATGTTTCCATACAAATCATGCTTCGAACAAATGATATGATGAAATTCTGGAATTGGATATGAATATATGAGTGTATTTGTGGCATTCTTGTTGATTCTTGTTGTATATTAATTCATGGTAACAGAATCTAAGACAACGTAACCTTAAGGAGGATGTATAACATTTATTGGTATTGTTTCTCAACTTGCTAGGCCTTGCTATTGCGTCATCATGGCCTGTGTACATTCATCCAGATTTGATGGTCAGGCTGGATGATCGGCACTGTCCATTATTTCGTACCTGTGAAGTGAATGACACCAATGACACGGGCGGCTTAGATCGGAACTCGCCCAATTTCTGGCGACCGATGCCACGAATCAAAGGTAGATCGTGAAGCGAATCCAGAGATTTCGAGGCAAAAAAATCCGTTCAAAGCACAAAAAGTTCTTCAAATTTCGAATGCTTGAAAATCATCTTTTATCAACGGAGGATAGATTTGAAGAATGGACAGATGGCAAACTTGAACTTGCCATTTGAAACCTTGGGTCACTGGAGTACACTGGATCACAGGCATGTGGAGGCATCAGCCTTTAAATGCTGAAGTTTCTCAAGGAAGACACAGAATCGTGCCAAAACAAAAAACAGGTCATGGCAGGTCAAGACATGATGATTTCTCGTGCAGGCTTGTGAAAATGCAAAACTTGACATGCACATCACTTACACACACACACACACACACATCACAAGAATGTTGTTTTAGCAATTGAATTTTGTACTTATGCAATTTCACAAGAGCTTCAACTATGACAGCGACCTACGACATCATAGCACATGTTTGCGCCTTTAACTGCAGTCACAACACTTCGCAAATTCATGCGGTCGAGAATAGGTCTTGACTTGGAATTCAAGCATGCCCGCTTCACAGGCATGACAATGTGGTAGTCCCACGGCTCTGAAATCATTTGAACCTTTCAGGGTGGTTATGTACGTGTATGTTTTCAGCTATTCTTGTATGTACAGTAATCTAAAAGGAATTGGCATGTGTGTAACAAGACAGTGGCCACAGAAAGGACAAACATCTATAAACAGTGCTCTAACACCGCAAGATCCAGGCCTTCGCGGGTCGTACGGCAGTTGCCCGTTGAACGCTTAGAGATTGGAACCACGGGGCAATTTGACAGTGCCTTCTTTTAATCATTTGAAGAGATTCTCACCTCTTCAGGCCCATTGTCTCCAAATGTGGTTTCCCTTTCCCAGAAGGCGTCAGCGGAGTAAACAGTGGATTTTTGATTTCGATTGTTCTTTATTTGTGTTTTTTGGATTCAAGGATCATGTTAAACGAAAAAAGTTCCTGGAAAGGCCATTGGGCAAATTCAGCGCAATGCACAGTCTCCGTCCAGGACTGGGAAGGTTTCAGGGTTCAATGGTTTGGTAAAGCTTGCCAGTCATACAAAAGTGACTTCTTGCAGATTTGTATGAGAATATCTGAGGTGTATATTTTAAAGCCGATCCAAATCTACTTTTGGGGTGTACTTGAGAATGGTCTTTGCCAACACACTTACATACACTAGCAAGGGATTAGTCATCTCAAAGTGAAGGGATCTGGTGTTTTTGCACCAGGAGTCCGTCCAAGCCTCAGTGGTTCAAGAAATAGCTGCAGTGGGCAGGGGTGAATGGGTCAATACGATCAATTAGGAAACAAATTCTGGGTGATTCAATTTTGGAAATCTACCGGAAAAACAGGCAAGACTGCGAAAACTAGATTTTCTGTCCATTGACATGTTCAATTCTGAAGCTGAAAGACAGGCAGCGGCTCCAGCCGTATCCAGCTTCCTCCGTGGTTCGGAGCAGCGTCTCTCCGGTGCGCAAAGAGGCTGACCTGAAATTCTCAACCCAATTCATTTGAAAAAGTGCTGGAAACAAGTAATCTCCAACCACAGAGTTGTATCAATTCCAATGAATTCTTCAATGATTTCTGATGTTTGTATCATTTAGGATCACCTTAAATCGGTTCCTGCGACACCTTGCGCTTATCAGGTGTCGCAACCTCCAAGAGGCCCGGTCGTTGGCAACATCCGGTGGCAAACATGGCATTCAATGTGACGGGCACGTGAGGTTTGCGGAACGCTGATGCGGCCCTTCTCTCAATGGTGGTCCATGAACACGCCATGGAAATATGATGAAATATGGAAACAATTCGTCTTCGCTTACCAAACCCCCATCCTTTGTTTATCGCCAAAAAAAACTTCACAGTAGATTGATTTATTTTAGGGTGCTGACCTCTCTGAGGTCACTCCAAGAAGTCAGTTGCGGTCATGGCTGACACAACGAATCCATGCAGTGCCCCCTCATGGATGTTCAAGTTGATGAAATCTCAAACAGCAATCTTGCAGATCTCAACTGAATTCCAATGATCTCAGAAATGAGAGGTGCAGATTGAGATTTCGCAATTTCAGAACACAAGGCGGGTGTGTAGATTTGTCTTCCATATTTCATCACGTCTTATCACTTCTAATACATGACCTGTTCCTACATTGATGGATGGCTAAGCCTCGCCGGGGTACCATGGTGTGAACTGCCCTCCTTATATGCGGGATCCAATCAGCACCTCTTTGCGGGGTTATCCTGCAAGTGATAGAATCATGCTTACATGCTTGATACATCTTTCCAGGCAGGTTCGTCCAAGCGAAGCCCGAGACACTCAAACCGTGCGACGGGATCGCGAGAATCGCGACTCGAAGCATTCGTCCAGTCAGGTAGGGGACTTGGGAACTGGTCAAAGTCAGACTGGAATTAAAAGATTTTAAAAGAGGAATTACTGATCACATGATTATACCTTCGACATACTTGTACCGTTGTAACTCAATATATGAAGATTCATGGGATGGATATATCCATATCTATCCGCTTGGGTAACCCCAACGACTGTCAACGACTTGTTCCAGGCGCTGATCACGCCCCGGAGAGATCCAACTCGACGTGGAAGTGCATCGCAACCGGAGCTAAGGAGAGAGACGAGGCCCGGATCTTGGCTGAGTCGAATTCAAAGTGGGAAGAGTTGATTGTCTCCTTGGAATCTTGTTGGAATTATGCAGTTCATGAATGTTCAATTTATCAAACATATATTGTACACATTATACTACTGTATGTATTCGTTGATTGATTGGTTCTTTCTGAGGTCAGCTTCGCCTCCCGCACCTCCAAAGAGTCGAATGAAAGTCACGTCCGCCCTGCCAAGTGCAAAACTGGTGCCCCAAAACAATGGATGCTTAGAAAACCCAAAATGGTGCCTGACTCATGGTTCTGAAATTTGGCCAACAAGCATTCTTCGTTTTCAAAGCAGGCCCATTCACCATCATCATCTATCATCAAGATAAAAATGACTTGCTGTCCATTGCGATGTGGGAGTTTTCCAAAATGATGGATCCCAAAAAAATGTCCACATTAGGGTTTAGGGATCCGTTCGTGGCAATTCCTTTAGGGAAACGGAGCATTTTCGGTACCTATGCTTCGACAGCTCGCGTCACTGTTGAACCCCTCCGAGGCACAAGCTTTCAGAACGCTCACTAAGGTGGGGGGTGATCAAGTGAATTTCATTGATAAGAATGTCTACATGATCCTATGATATCTATCTTTAAAGAGAGAGTGAGATACACTTACAGAGAATTTTATGATAGGATTGATAGGTGGAACTGGATGGAATTGGTCAGGATTTTGAAAATTATTTTGGTCTTTGAAGTTCTTCGCAAGGCAAGCGCCTTTGGTGAGACACTCAGTCTTTGAAGTCGGTCACAGATTCTCATCCATCAGATCCGAGGTTAAGCGTGCAGAACGCGCAGGTCGATCTCCAGATGGAGGAAGAGCAGGGCGTCCAGTAACTTCGTCTCCACCACGAAGTAAAGAGCAGGTGAGGAATCATATGAAATCGCGGCTACGTTTGCCACGCATCATGTTTGACATGTTTGACTATCCAGGTGATATCACAAGAGCTATTTCAAATGCTCTCTAGTCATCCATCTCTACTCTCCTTCTCAAATTTTGGAGGTCCTTGCATGGGACTGCAAGAACCGGATATGTTTGTTCAGGTTAACGGTTAACGGGATTTATTCAGCCAGGGGAGCAAAAGGTTTGTTGAAGTCGTGCCAGCTCTGCGTGTGTACGATCAAACACACCTGGAGGCAGCAACAGACAGAAAGGTCGCAGAGAGCCAGTAAGATGTCTCAGAAAAGCGGACTAGCAGAACACTTGACAACTTCACACAGTTCAGGTGCTGAGTGGTTAATCTTCAGGTCAAGCAATCATTTCCCTGTTTTAATTGAACTTTTGAGGAAGATGGCTGCAGCACAGAGCAGGGAGTCTCCGACTGTGTCACAAGCTCAAGAGGCTCTGGGGTTTGGAATGTGTGGTGATCAAACAAAAATTGATGCCAAATTCCAGCTTCATAGCAGGAAGCTGCTCGACGCGTGCAACGCTTCGTGCGGAGGCGAGGAAATCCTGGACCCAAAAAATGATCCTCCCGAAACTTAGATGAGTTCAGGGCTTTTAGAAATATTGAATCTCATGAAACCTCCCGGTAATGCTTCTTATTTGGGTCGCCACACAGGTGGCAAAAAAGTCGTGTGAGCATCGCCTCTGCGAGTGCCACTACGAATGCAAGTGCGATCACGACCTCCCCTCGACAAGAGCCAAGAGCTCGGCAAAAATTGGACTCCTTGAATCCCTCAACCGAAACTTCGGGAAGTGTTAGATTTCATAAGCTTCCGGAGTCCTTCTTGATTAAATTCTACAAGGTCGGAGAAGATTTGCTTGAGTGATTCATCGTTGCTGGATTTGTTTGGTTCTCAGTGCCTCTTTTCCAAAGTTTTTTGCAAATATTGAAGTCCAGAAAGGATTTAGAATATGTATTTCTTGGAGTTGGATCAATTTTTTTCCCTTTGCGGATTCAGGTTATAGGTTGTATCATGTTGCAAAAGAATGGAAACATGGAAGAAAAGCGGTTTAAAACAACATGGTATCATTCAGATGTCATCCTTTCTCTTTCATCTCAGGAGTGAAAAAGTATCTCAGCCAACGCCTCCTCAAAGCTTGGAGGTGGGTTGACCATTGCCCCTATGGTCCTATTTTTTGTCAGCTGCAACGGTTCACAACTGGAGGCTGAAGGGCCTCAGCGAATGCAATTCCACCATGGAAGGCGGTCAAAAAGATTTAGGTTGAGCATTACTGTACAGCAGAAATGCTTTAGCAACTCATAGAATATGGTAAAATCATATAGAGCCTATAGGCCTTCTAAAGGAAGACGAAAACGATTGAACACATTTCAAGGGAATCCAATTTGTAGCATTTGTATGCATTTGTTGCAATCATCCAGGCTTCGCTGTGTCCATCATGCTGCTGCACGCATTCAGCGAGCTTGGAGGCTTTGAAGTAACAAGGATTAATTAAATATTTTGTTACCATCGCCCTTCAGCTAATCTAATTGTTTAGTAGTACTTAATTCACTTTGCATAGATGCAGGTAGTCTTCTAGTGTTGGGAAATTATTTGGAAAAGAGATGAAGATAATTCTTTTATTTTGCTTGAACAAGCACTTGAAGCAAAATCCTCGACCCAAGATAGCAACTCAAGGGTTCCGCTTCAGCTAGCAGACTCGCAACCGCGGACCGCAGGGTCTCCCTTTGGCGAAGATGCTTTGTGGATTTCTCACGACACCAGGCACAGAAGACGCTGCGGACAATGTTGGTCCAACGTTCGGTTGAGTTTGCACCAATACCAAGCAAATGTCCCAACTGTTTCTGGCTTTTAATATGTTTCATCATTTTTCCACCATTTCCATCCATGTACTCACAGAAAGCTGAAGTGTCTTTGCATGGATTCTACTATCTACAACACTATCTACAACATCTCTTGGAGAGTGCTTATGACCTACAAGAATAAGAAAACACATGTTTTTTGACTCCGCACTGAAGAGTTCATGTTTTGAACCCATACGTTCACAAAATCTTCAGAAATCTCCGGTTTTTTTCCAGGTGGTGGCTACAAACATGTTTGATTTATTGGTAGTTTTATGTTTTATTGATGTTTTTCTTTTTCCCCAGTTTGTCCCTTCTATTTAGAGAAGACAAAGATATTCATCCAGGTTGGTTGGCTCGGCAGCTTGAGTTGGCTTCGGAGGCATTGTCAGAGTGTGTGTTTTGGCAGGGCTGGACCATTGCACACCAAAAATCCTCCAATGATCATGAGTGTTCTTTTTTTTTCGCCCAAAAAAAAGCTAAACCTCTTGTGCTTCCCGACAAAATATGAATCAGTATCAACTCCAGAAGAATCGAGTCAAACCCTCAACCGTGGTGCTGAAGATGCGTCCGATGCCATTTACCACGAGTTCATGGTGAGGCACCATTGCCTCTATGGGAACGAGCTGGCAGATAGTGAGGATGTACGGTGGTGGCTGAAGCAACGGCAAGGTGCACCACTGGATCACCAGGCAGGAATTGAACCCCTCCCCTTCGATAGTTTTGGATGCATGAGAGTGGATAGGACCACTATCAAGTAGCCACACCTGGACATCTGTGAATTTACGATAAAAGAAAATGTATACGTACGTACACATATTGTGCAAAATAAGAGTGATTCAATTAAATACTCATAACAAATCTATGCATAATGTACATGTACATGCCCAACATACCAATAGTTATGTCATATGTGCATGTGCATATACATGTACATACATGCGCACATAGATTATTTTCGGATGCATTTCCACATATGTACATATATCCACATTGATCAACCAACGCATGCTCATGGTGCCTGCAGGTTGACCCTTGGGGCTTCCACCGGCTGCAAGAGCACCTGCTTTTTGCTCAGAGAACCGTTTGCAGCTTCAAGGAAAGGCGATTGATTCAGAATTGTTTTATATACTTTATCATGCTGTGAAATTTTTGCATAGTTGTTCATTTTGTCCTGTGTGTTTCTCAACGCTTTGGACTTCAGTTTTTCCTTCCGCCGTGATTGTTGACACCTTGACGTGCTTTTAGGTCCCACACATGGCATCGATCCTCTAAACCATCCAGGCGCACTTGACAATTGTCCAGTGTGGATGGTTTAGCCAAATGATGATTTCAGAGTACTGCCCTTTCTGGAAGCTTGCAGGGGTTGATTTGTTTTTGCTTTTTGCTTGGACTTTTCTGTTTCCTGAGTGTTGTTTTCCTCTCCAAATAGATCAGCTATTAGATGGCTCGTGAGTTGCATTTGCAGCAAACTATGGACCACTGAAGTCGTTTTTCCAAGTTTTGATCCCGTTTCAGGTCATCATCAACAGCAGGCAGAATGGACTCATAAAGCAGAAATTTTAGCCGTCGAAGGGGGGGTGATGCGGTGTATCTACATGATCCCAAAAGACATACTGTAGAAATCTGCTTGAACGCCCCTTCTGTGCATTTTTCAGGCCCTGCCGCATCTGGATCATCACGGTTTGGCCCCAATAAAACGAGTTGAAACATCTATGGAAATGGTGGATTTCGACGGGGAAACTGATGGATTTTGGGGTTGTAAACCACATTGAGGTCATCCAAGGCAGCAAAGACAAAGATGCAGCCCACAAGCAGTGAGGGAAGGAGCGCAACCGGGGTGTCATGGAACGCCACAGTGTCATGTTCAGGGATGGAAACTTGGATTTTGAAGCATATGGATATCATATGGATAATATATGGATATATGGATATTGAATGATATTGAGTGAAATATCTGCATCTTTTGCACCTTAAGATTGCCAACTCCGCCTTCAGGACTCAAGTTTCAGCCATTTTTCCTGCCAGGCCGTTGCAGGCAAGTGCCATTGGGAAAGGTGATGGGATTTTTACCAGTTTCGGGTGTTTGCCGAGTCTACCCTTTTTCAGCTCAAGGACTTCGCCACGCAATACGAATGTGACGATAGACTTAAGCATTCCACAAATGTTTCAAGCGACAGTCCCATTAGAAGCATCTGGCCACGAAGAATCCCATGAATCACCATGGTCTTGAGTAATTCCCAGCTCATGTAAATCTCCCGGGGTGGTCAAATAGATGCTCTGCCCATCCCTTCTTTGACATACTGCCGTATGGGCACAGGGGTTCGAACTGAAAATCTGCTTCAGGCTGCAAGAATATTAGAAACAAATCACTTCGGCCCTGAGATGAATCCAGAGGTCCTCTACATCAATCACTCAGGCCCTTTAGTAAATTCCCTGCCCATCAATAAATCACCGGGCCAGAAAGAAGAAGTCCGCCCTGGTTCTGGAAATTTCATTCCTGCCCTTTAATAACCCTGAGATTCTGGGAATTGCTGGTTCCAGGCGCATCGTGCTGCAGAGGTGCCTCAATGCCTCAGCGCCTTGTGATTTCTTGCAATTTTGGTATCACATTTTGGTTCAGGGCCTCGCCCAAAAAGCGAAGCACATCCGTTTGAACCTTGGAAGTGTGAAATGGAACCAAAGACCAGGCCTGGTCACCTGAAACAGTGAACCATCAAGGATTTCGGATTCAATATTTGCTTAAGTTGATGTTTTTTTTACTGGCACAAAAGTTGAAAGTTGTCAAGACCCAATTGTGATTCAATGTTTTTGCAAAGCCGAGGTCTCAACTCTCAATGCACGCCTGGAACTAAGTGGGGAAGTCTCAAAGTCTACAGGTTTCCTGGACGTCTACATCATTCATCTTCGCATACGATCCGAAGGCACGTCTCGGCAAGACATACCGCTGCTATCGCTACATAGAATGACAGCTTGAGACGTATCTATTTTTTAAATGAAGGTGTGGATCGGGGCCGGCTGTCAACCGAGTACCAGACAGGACTTGGGGGCAGGCTTTTGTGAATGGTTCCAGTCTGACTGCTTTTTTCTGCTTTTCTTGGTCAAGGTTCATCGGCAAGAATTTGTTCAGGAATTTGCACACCCTTCTTCGGTCTGGCTCTGGACCGACGCTGCAAAGATAGGCGACTCTCTGCATCATTTCTCAATTCAACCAACACAAGCAAGAAGTATAGACCGAAGATCTTTATTTATGGACAGGATGTAATATGTTTATGAATATATTTTACTTTCAGACTCCAGATGCCTATTCAATGTTACTCGTAGTAACTTCCACATCTATTTGATGTTTATTTTGGGCAGGTATCCAAAGTTCCACGATACCGCAATTAGCAAACAAAAGTCAAAAATATGAAAATCTGCCTGGGCATTGTCAACACAAGGTCCAGCTTTAGCTGGGGGAGGGGCCACATTTTTCTCTTGAATATGGGTTTTTGACATTTTGTTCTTAGACCAGGTACAGAGAAGAAAAGAAGTCCCGACCCGTCGGTCATATCGATCGTACCGTATTACAAATTTACCCCTATTTTTAAACTATCATTTTTGATAATACCGAAGGCTCCAATATTCTTAACAAAAAATATAATATTTAATATATTTAATTAAATATTTTATCAAATAAATATTAATTAATTTAATATTTTATCAAATAAATATTAATATATAATTATTAATATTATATTTAAATTCCTAATAAATATTCTTTTTATTAATAATATTTTACAAATAAATAATAAAAATTTGAAAAAAAAAATAAAATAAAAAATTAAAATAAATTAGTATAAATTATAAATATAAAATCTTTAAAAAAAAATATTTAATTAAAATATATTAATTATTTATTATTATAATTATAAATAAATAAAATAATTAAAAAATTTAATTATTTATTTTTAGGTTTAAAAAAAATAATTAAAATTTATAAATATTAAATTATTTATTTTTGATATTTTGGTTTATAAATATATTATAATGATAATTATTTTATTTTGTTTTAAATAATTATTTTAAATTTAAAATTAATTTATTTTTTATTTTTAACTTTGAATTTATTTTATATTATATTAATATATATTTTTTTATTTTATTTTTTTTTTTTTAATAAATTGTTAGTTTTATATTTATTATTTTAGCATTTTTTTTTTGATATAAAAAAATTATAAATTATTTAAAATAATATAATTAGAATTTTCTTAATATTTAATATATTATTTTTTTTCTTTTTTTTTTTTTTATTTTTTCAATAATTTTCTTTATTTTGTTTTGATTTTTCGATATTGCTTTTTAATTATATATTAAGGAAAATTAAATTTCTAAAAAAAAAATCGATAATAAAATATAAATTATAATATTTAATTTATTTTATATATATTGGATTGAATTTTATTGAAATTATGAAAAATTAATAATCTTTATTTATTGATTATATAATTTTTTAATTTTTTTTTATAAAAATTAAAAGATGTAAAATTCGATTTCGATATTTTATCTTATTTACTTAATTAATTAGATTTATTTAATGGTATAGTAACAAGTGTCTAATAACATCTTAATTTATAATAATACTCCTAAAAAATAAATATAAGGTTTTAAAAAATGATTATTATATATGTATATATATATTTAAAGATAAAAAATAATTATTTAAAAAATAAAAAAAATAATTATTATTATTTGAAAAATAAAAAAAATAATAATAATAATAAATATATATTTTTTTCTTTTTTTATATAAATATTTATTTTTATTAATTAAAATATTTATAAAAAATTATATTAATATAAATTTTAAATAATATAAAAAAATATTAATAATTATTTATAATTAGATTTAAATAAAATTAATTTATAAAATAAATATATTTTTTATAATTATATTTTTGGTTAAAAAATAAACCAAAATATTAATATAAAATATAATAAATTATAAATAAATATTTATTTTAATTTAATATTACGAATTCTTAGCCAAATATAATATAATTAATGATTTTTTTTTTTTCATAATAATTTTTCTTTAATCTATAATTTCCTAACCTCCTACATATATCAAAAGATTACACCTCCAAAAATATCCTATATAACGACAGCCCGGTCTTAAATCTGCGATTCTTAACCCCTATTTATATAAAATAATATTGCCAATAATTTATTATATAATAATTTCCGCCATAACGAATTTCGAAAATCTACCAAACCTCACCCCCCAATTAAAAAAAATATTTTAATTAAAATTATTAAAAGAACAATAATTTTAAAATAAATAATTATTATTTATATTTAATATTTAAAATATTATAATTTTATAATAAATTAATTTAAATATTTTTTTAGATTTTTTTTAATTTTATATATTTATTTTATATTAAAAATTAAATAAAATAACAGTTTAAAAATATAATAGTTTAGTAAAGTAAGAATTTAGTAAAGTAATAGTTCAGTAAAATAAAAGATCAGTCAAGTAATATTTCAGTAAAGTAATAAGTCAGTAAAGTAACAGTTCAGTAGTGTAACAGTTTAGTAATGTAATAATTCAAATAAAAAATCAGTCAAATAATAGTTCAGTACAATTATAATTCAGAAAAATCATAGGTCAATATAGTTAGAGTTCAGTACAATCCCAGTTTAATATAGTCGTAATTCAGTATAATTACAATTCAGTAAAGTAATAATTCAGTAAAATTACAGTTCAGTATAGTCGCAATTCAGTATAATCACAATTCAATACAGTCATAATTCAGTATAGTTACAATTCAATAAAGTAATAGTTCAGTAAAATAATAGTTCAATAATGTCACAGTTTAGTATAGTCATAATTCAGTAAAGTAATAGTTTAATATAATCATAATTTAATTTAGTTATAGTTCAGTATAGTCATAATTCAGTACAATCATAATTCAGTAAAGTAACACTTCAATAAAATAAGATTTTAGTCCAATTATAGTTCAGTACAGTCACAATTCAGTAAAGTAATAGTTCAGTAAAGTCTTAGTTTAATATAGTTATAATTCAGAATAGTCACAGTTCAGTAAAATAATAGTTCAATAAAGTAACAGTTCAGTATAATCACAATTTAATATATTTATAATTCAGTAAAGTAATAGTTCAGTAAAGTATCAGTTCAGTATAATCACAATTCAGTAAAATCATAGTTCATAGTTCATTTTGTATGGCAGGCGGTATACCTTACTCGTCCGTCCCATCTTGGAGACAATTTTGTATTGTAAAATACAACATTTCGCGCCCCGGCTATCTCCCAAAATGTCACGAAGTGCTGCGCCTGTCACGAAAAGTCACCCGCCAACCTCACCAAATACTGCG
>OMLO01000013.1_pt1 | contig 56907 bp, 31 predicted proteins | sample 1674811 | NCBI WGS metagenome assembly OMLO01 (sample SAMN06265003, study PRJEB25207) | coral metagenome | isolation source: Coral host | place: Mexico:La Bocana,Puerto Morelos, Mexico | collected 2008-11-13
TCGCAAATAAACACGCCTGACCAGGCATTTTCTTCCTGGTGGGAGGGGGCGAGGTGACACAATCTCATTTCGTAGCTAGTCTTGAATCGTGGCTTCTGCGGACGACCGGTTATAAAATGTTATCTATGGTAAAATAAGAAATCTTTAATCAGTAACCTTGTCACTTTTATATCGCGATGGAAGCATCATTACGCAGCTTTTTGCTAAGGCTCCAGGCGATAACCCGGACTGGAACAGGGGTGTAATTTCACACTGACTACAAGAAAGAAAAGAAGAAAAAAAATTGCATTTATTGTTCTTACTTGTTCTCTTTTTATTTTCACCATTTAAAAATACAAAAAAATAATCAGTAAACAGTAGAAGCAAGAAAGCCAAGTGAAGAAGCCAATAAGACTTCTTTAAAGGACTTCCTTGAATACGTCTTATCGAGAGAGTAAAAATGCTGTCATCGGCAAACAAAATGATCATAACTAAACGGGCGGATGCGCAAAAGCAAAAGAAAGAAAGAAAAGTTTAAGAAGCGAAAAATAAAGCGCAAAAAGCAAAAACAAGCACACTAAGAGAAGTAAAATATACTTGTACCACGAGGGATGACTTAAATTTACAAAGTGAAGACAGCAATACTACGGCCAGTTTTGGATTTCAGTACTGGCAGTATTAAATAATTTGCGGCCCCGAAAACCGAGAGAAAATTTTACTAAACTGTACACAGTTATTAGACTGTTGTCATTGTTGTTGCTTTAATTATTTAGGCTTTGATCAAGTCAAAAACTATATGATGTTAGCATTAGAAGAGAAATGCACGAATATGTTGAGAAATATGTCGAGAGTGTTTTCAATCTCTAATTTAAAACACCCCACAGAAAATAACGAACCTCGTGGCTACAACACCTCTTGTGTGTTTCTGTCGAGTTAAGCATAAATCCACTAGCGCCCTATCACAAATGCCGTTCCCTGATTCAATACGTTACTCGCTATCTACTGGTGAGCAGCCTTTTAGCAGTGTGCGCCGGATTGTTAACAAAATGACGGCCGCTTTGTTACGTTTTCGATGTGTCTCTGAAGAGGATTGGGATAAAGTTTTAAGCGACTAGAACAGTCATACTGAAACAATTAGATTATTCGATTTCTATGCGTGATATTCGACTATCAAGCTATAGAAATCTCGAGCTAATACATAATATAACTTTAAAACAGAAACACGAGTTATAACCGATCGCGCGTATTTTTATTTCGAATATTTTCTAACACTTCCATGTTACCGTTGGCTTATAGACGGTTCGTAGAAACGAGCTCGAACATGCTCAGTCAGATAAAAAGAATTCTTGGAATTAGCGGAAGATATTTCACTTGCAGCTGTTGTAGCGTGACACCAAGGTAATTTTCCCTTCTTTAATTCCTATTTCAGTTTACAGTATATCATTTTCCATAGTCTCGCAAGGTGACATGCTACTATCGCGATGTCCTTTAGAGTATGTTTTAAGAAGGCAACAGTCCTAAGAGAACTATTCCTTACTTTTTGCTTCTTTAAAAACTGACACTTGAGGTCAGATTCACATCATATGCATATCAAATCTGACTTGTTTATCTCAGCGTGTAATAAAATTCCAAGAAAAAATAGGACTTGTACATTAGCTGTTTTCGTCATTGGATGAGATCATCCAATCAAAAAGCAAAAGAAAATTCTAAGAAAAGTGGCAGCGATTTATTTCAATTTCAACACTTGTGTGCTTTTAGTTCTTACAACAGAAAAACCGAGAGCCAAATACAATGAGTGAAGAAGAAGATAATCGCAAAGTTGTCTGTTTTCTTCAGCCCAATTTTACTGATTTTCTGAAAAGCCAAGCGGCTGGTGAGAAACGGTTCACCGTGACAGTGTTTGACGACTGTGACACAATCCACGTTCGTGTTCAATGCCGTGATACTCCAAGTAAGCCGGAAGAGCGAGTGGCTTTCAAGGTCTTTAACGAGATACCGTCTTGCTCAGATGTACAGGAAATTGCTTCTGGTTTGATATCCAGTCTTCCAGCCCTCGATGAGCCACAGCTTGCAATCTTGGTCTCTGAAGATGACCATGTCAGAGCCTGTGTGCGACCGAAGTCCACTGAACCCCTTGAGCAAGCAGTTGTCCTGCGCCAACCCCGAAGATCCCAGCTATACTCACGCAGTCGTGGCATACTGGAGTCGAGTCTTCTGGAGGACCGAAAAGTTGCTGTGGTTGGTCTCGGAAGTGGCGGTTCCCATGTGGCAATAGAGTTAGCCAAGGCTGGAGTTGGCAAGTTTGTGTTGGTCGACTTCGATCGAATTGAGCTGCACAACATCATCCGCCATATTTGTGGTTTAAGCGACCTGGGGCGTCTGAAGACCAATGTCATGCGAGATCGTATTCTGGACAAGAACCCATTTGCCGAGGTGGAGATTTTCAACACCAATATTAACAACTTAGACGACGCCAGAAGAATTCTCAAAGGATCTGACGTTGTCATTGCTGCGACCGACAACATTAGAAGCAGGCTCAATATCAACACACTTTCCATAGAGCTGGGAATACCCACTTTCTACGGAAAATGTGCTGTGAGAGCTGCAGGGGGAGAAGTGCTGCGGGTGAGACCAAAGGTTGGCCCATGCTTCTCTTGCATCTACGCTGATGCGTCGATGGAAGCAAGTGCGGAAGAGATGTCCTCATTCCGTCAAGCTCGCGAGGCTAATCCCCCATACGTTGGAGATGATGAAGTTAAGGCTACCATTCAAGTAGGGCTGTCCTCGGATATCATTCCCATCGCCAACATGTTGGTGAAGCTGGCCCTAGTGGAGCTGTGCCGTGGTAAGGATAGCGCCCTGGCGCCACTGGAGAAGGATCTAGAAGCTCCCTATTACATGTGGGCCAATCGTAGAGAGCAGCAGTTTGCAGGGTACCCATCAGATGGTTTCCATAGGTTCGACCGGCCTGGAATTCTGAGGTGGTATCCAATGATGAGCGAAAGGAAATCTGACTGCAAGACATGCCAAGATATGGAAGCGAGTGCCGCAAATGTTGAATTTTTCTCTTCCCCAGAAAAGTAATTTGCATGTCAGGAAAAGTATATCGAATTAATGTGGCATGAATCCCCTGTACAGGACAGTTAAGGCTAACGATAATTGCATTTCTTTTATCAGAATTACTTCTCTGGATACAACGCGACATACTGTAGATCTCAAATAGGTTGATCTTTTCTCTGCAGTAAAACCAGGCTACTGAATATTTTAACCGAGACACAGATTTTGAAAGTGTTAATCAGTGATTGTAATTCATTTTCCAATAAAATAAATTTATCCTTGCCGAAAATGCTCAGATCTCTGCCCCTTGTATTTTTATCATCCGCATTTATACTAGCGTGATGGGTGTTCAGTAAATGGTGATTTCGTGACAGTTTTTAAAAAGCTGTAAACCGAACCGGAAGTGGTTTAATCGGTTATTTCTCGGAAACAAATAACATGGGATAGCAGAACTTTACCTTTCTGGTGAAAGTGGGACTTTACATGCATTTGTTCCGTCCCGTTGTTTTATGACAAACTCAATTATGGCTACCAGAAAAATACAACACTTGCATAAAGGTTTATCGCTACTTCATTTAGGAATGATTCTTAGACATTAGCAAACCTCGCCATATTTCTTGTTATGATTCATAAGACATCGAGTTTGTCACTACTTAGAAACAGAATATCAGTCAGAAAAATCACGCAAACTAATTTAAAATATAAGCTCAGATAAAACATTCATTAAAGTTTACGTCCGTTATTAAAAGGAAACTGTAATAAGTCAAGGCCATATATACTGGAATACATACGCAGGTGCTGTTAATCGAAATTAAAAGAGAACGTGTTCCATGTGACAAAGTACAAACTAAGCTACTTTTCAATCGACAAAAGAATTAACTCTAAAATCGTCACTTCATACATCCAGATACCAAAATAACTTTAAAAAGTTGCAATGAAATTGTCTGATAGTTCCCATATGCGCATATCGCTAAGGATTTTTACTTGACAAGTTCTCCAGTGGTTCCTGTTTCTACGAATTCGTTCAGCGTGGTGTTGATGATCTCACAGTAGAGTCTCCTTTACTTTTCTGTTGTAAGTCACAAGCGCCGACATTAAAGAAACCTCCGGATCCGCTCTTGTTCATGTCCAGCATAACCGTTCGGTCGGAATTCTGGGCTTCTTGTTTTGGTTTTACCATCAACTTTCCTGTAGCTGGGTCAAACACCAGTGATTCAGAGCTTCCTCCTCTGTTTTCAAGGTGCTGTTGAATGCGCTGAGGGTTAGACGACATATTGGTATTCAGCTTTGTCGATGAACGTTTAGTAGAAGAATCACAGCTTTTAGCCTTGTATCGCACTCCTTGTGAAAAGAGAAATAAGATTATCTCCAGATATTCACGAAGACTCAGGGCTCGCACACTACTTTCGGTTTTTACAATTATCTCTTGTGTCACAGAGAATGACGTCATTCATATAAATCTTTCTCGGAAAGCCAATGACACTCAAACCGACAACAAAGACGCACCATTTATGGACTCTAGAACGGAAGTTACATATTTTCAGTTTTAAGTTGCAAAGGGCTTTACCCCAAAATCCAGGAAGATTTGAAGCTAAAGCTGCTGGAAACGTAGTGCAATGGACCCCACAAAGGAAAGCAACAAACGAAGCTCAAGAGAATTTGACTTTCACTTTGTAGTTAAGAAGGACGAAGAAACGAAAGGGGAAGACGGCAGTACAAAAATAGTAAAATCAGAGGTGGTTGCAAGCCGGTTAAAAGTGATCGCTAGTGGCGAACAAAACAGTTCAGGAAGAGAACGATTAGTGTTCGATTTGCAGAGTGGGAAACTGATAGTTGAGAGCGAGCCAGATTCCGCTCAACCTATGGCAGCGCCCTCAGAAAGACAGGTTGTAGAAGAGATGGCTTCCAGTGGATGGTTTGGGAGAGAAATTCGTCCGGCATCAAGAAAGCCAGTGCTAATGACAATCGAGCTTCAGGGCCTTTATTCCAGTCCTCTATTTTCCCTGACAAATAATTTTAATAATTCAGAGGTTTGCCTGGGAATTTAAATGGATACCGAGTGTCTATTTCATCAGTTGACTTTCGTATAGATTTAAATATTTTGCTTTGTATGTTATTCGGAAACAGTTAGCAGAGGTCAGCATGACTTGTTCGAGCCACCTTTGAAATATTTTGAACAATTAATATTCGGCGGTTCTGCGATATAAAGCCAATGTAGAAGGTGGTAATCTCCTGTTACACAGGATTTCTATGATTACTAAGAAAAATAAATTGAGCTTTGACCCATAGTGTGTAACTAATTTATTCAGTGTAGGTGCAGGTTACTTATGTTTGTTATTGTGCTTATTCTTGAGGCTCATAGAAAAAAAGTCATATTTCTTTGTTCTCAGCGATTTCAACTGGTAGGAAGTAAGACGAAAACCAAATGCTATAAAAGGCAAAGGAAAGGTGGAAATATACTTCTTGGTTAAATATCCGCGTTTGTTGATTTTTATGCACAATCACGTACTGTTGATCACAACGCCTGTCACACGATTTGCTGAGAAGAATATCCCAACATATTAAATTATTTTTCTGAGAAATTTACAAGTGGCCTTCACACAAAAGAAAGATTTCTGTCGAGTGCGAAAACATTTCTTAGAAAACGAGGAACAGTTAAATTACAAAACAGCTGTCAAAGATTCAAATGAGGATCGAGACCTTGACATGAAGGAAAGAAACAATCCAAAATGCTAAAATTTTGTTTCTAATTCTTTCTTGACGATAAAAAATACCTCCAGCACAGATGTCTATAATGGAATAAGTTTTTAAAACTGACTTCTGTCGTAAAGTATTTCAAACCGAACGAAATTGAAATCGTTTTCTCGGAAATCTCGCAATTTGGTGCGCATGAGTATAGTTGTCTTGGAAAGCGTTACTTGAACGATCGTGGACGGTGAATGCGGCGACAATCGCTAACGATGGATGCAATCACTAAACAATCTCCAAAGGTTTACCTGTTCAAAAAGGATTATGATATGATAGAGGAGCTTGTTCGTCGTCGCCCAACCGAAGAGACTGGCGGAGATCTGTATGGACTGTGGACAAACGACGGCGAACCTGTTCTGCACGTAGTAACAGGAAATGGAAGATCTAGAGAAGTCCAGTCGGTGCCACGAGATTCATCTTCCAAGGACAAGGAGTCAATTACCGCAAAAAGTCACAGAAGTGAGAAGCTTCAAACTCTTCTATTTGAAAGGTTTCACCTGAGGTGTATTGGAAAGTGGTGGCACAGCAAGTTGCGCTCAGAGGAACAGGCAATAACAGAAGCCGTCGGTCAAGAGTATTTTCTCCAGGGAGCCAACTGCAAGGGTTTTGTAGTCATACTGATAGGTACCGACAATCCCTTAGGGCAAATACAGTTGTCGCCATATCTTTTATCGAAAGAAGCAAGAACGAAAGGAGAATGCGAAACCCTACCTGGAGAAAGCGTATTCAAAAAAGATGAGGACATAAAAGAGATCGTTGATGCACTCATCAAGAAAGACGATCTTGAAACTGAAAACAAAAGAAATCCAGAAAACGTGGGATCCAAATCTCCGATCAAGGAGACTCTTGATGATGGTAAAACGGAAGGCTCCTCCGACGTGGAGATGAAAGACATGTCATTTCACCGTGAGGATGCGCTTGGGTGGCAAACGGAGAATATAGCACTGCCAAGAATTCAAACCAATTTTGCAGGTAGCCAACGTGATTTTAAGGTTTACCTGTTTGAAGAAGATCAAAAAATGATGGAAGATCTTGTTCTCCGTTGCCCAGATATAGAGACCGGTGGGGACCTGTTCGGGTTGTGGACCACCGAGGGTGATGTAGTGTTGCACATCGTGCTGGGCCCTGGCCAAGGTTGCAAACGTACAGATGTGTCATTCTACCAAGATATTCCTTATCTGAAGCGCAACGGTGAGCTGCTGACACAGAAGTACATGCTATGCCACATTGGAGAATGGCACTCTCATCATCAACTGCGCCTCTGCCAACCAAGTCGAGGTGATTCAACGACCGTCATAAGGAATTATCCTGGCCGTGACACATGTGGCTTCCTTCTGATAATTGCCAACATCCTGTCACTAGCCCGAGGGCAGGTAACGCTTTCGCCTTTCCTTTATACAGCAAACTCCAGGTCTTCCTTCGACGTAAAGGGGACAATTGTTCCTCTGCGGCGTTATGGGAATGCCTTCAAGAAAGATTTGCGAATTCAGCGTACCATGGAAGAAGGAATGGAAACAGAGAGAGATTATCGGCCTTATCAGTACTCTTACGCGTCTCGTCACTTACCCGGCAAGGTAGGAAACATTGACGTACCTGGAGCTCAGTCGAAAAAGAGATCTACCAGAAGGTAGATTTCCTACCATGGGTTCATGCATCATGACACTGTACAGCACATGCTAGTCAAATGCTTGATATTGAGTGATTTTTCAAAGATCTTATTGTTTCGTAGTTACAAATAAAGCAAAAACTGTTGCATTAACTGAGATACACAAGATAACTATTAAGATCAAATCGATAACTCATTGTACGATGCTTTGGAAACTGACACCAGCTACCTCAATCTAAGCAGCCGATAATGGGCGTGGCGCATGAGAAGGCATCACCTCTAGCGATGAGATCTATCCTGAACCTCGATCATTTCGTTTGTTAATTTGGATTTTACTTAAGTAGATGGGCCATGATTACCGCTAGAGGAAGCGATTTTTTGTTTGCGTAAAAACAGTTTCTTTAACCTTGTTATGGATATATTTATATACACATACATAGATTATATATATATAATGTTATAATATATAAGGATGGTTTTGAATATTCTTAATAAAATCTTCTGATGAGTGAGCAATCACGAAACAGGCTTGTAGGGATGAACTTGTAGTTTATTGGGTTTTTTTCCTCTCATGTTATATACTCCGCTCTACTCTTATGTATTGAGCACTGTTTTACGCGGTGAAAACCAAATTTTACACTTTATATAGATATATAGATCTATATATGGGCATGTACACTTTAGTATACAATCAATCATATCTGTGCCGCGCCTTAAGCATGGGCAAGCAATTATAGATTCAAAATAAAGGGTTACACTGGCTAAACTGTGTATTTGTATAACGTCGCAGTTTTGTATTTCTATAGCCTGACCACAATTTATGTTGGTATGGTATTTAAGACAGTTATTAGGTGAAGATTGCAGAGAAATCTAGGCTCCAACCTCTGAGGAAAAATATGTCAGCTAGCTGTGGTAGCTCGCATATGTCCCAAAATATTAGAAGGAGAAAACACTGGTCCAGAATCAATGACTCATACTCGCTTTATTTCGGTTTTGTTTTATAATTTTTTGGGTTCTTGTCTTTTTCTACTGTCGTTTTGTTTATTTATTCTTTTCATGATCAGTTAGGGCAAGAGAAATAATTTTGTCTTAGTTAAGGTCAATTATTCACTAACTAAAATGCATTTTATTAAGAACATGCACGATACACGGAAACAATAGCTCATACCCTGTAATTTAAGAGCCTGAGTACTCGGAAGAGAAAAATAAAACACCTCGTCCGATGCAGAAAATAGTTGATTAATGAGCTTCGCCTCTGCAAGCAGATCGGGAACCAAAATCCTATCGCTCTGTAACTTTGTGCATAATATGGCGCCTACATTTTCAGCCTCCGCTTCAGGCGTGACCAATAATAGCCATTGCGCTGTTCGGAAAGTCAAGTCTATTGCGCGCAGCATAAGTTCGCGCAAAAGTTTACTCGTGTCTTGAGAATTTAACTTTTCTGGGCCGTTTCGTTTACTCGAACATCGAGTTCTGACTGCAAGTTGTTGAAATTTTTGTTGTATGAATAACAAGCTTCTCTTTATATGAAAATGTTGCCTTAACATAGACATGCATGCCATTTCAATGTTTGACAGCTGATTATTCTTCCGCTTTTTCTAAGAAAATGCGTAACTTTATTTTAGAATATTTATAACGAGTCTTTCTTTATGTCACACATCACACTGCACGCTGATTTTCTCAGAAAAGCTTTTTATCTCGTCTGAAACTTTCCAAGGTTTTGACTGTAGGATCAACGGCCTTGATTTTGTAGTAAGACTCCGATGGAAATTTCCCGGTTTAAAGAAGTTAGCGATGGTAGCCCAATACAAATTCTATGTTGTTGTCATTTTATTCCCTCAAATCAAAGCTAAAATTAGCCATATCAGATCAAGAATGGTACGAAAGCGTATTCAACCGTACGTTAAAGAAATTGTTATATTTCTCGTGTTTTCGATTTTATGTTAGTAGCTTTGTCCGTTCTCCAATAAACGTGCAATGTACTGAAGCACCTACATTATCTCTAAGACATATCCAGCAGCCACAAATGAAATGAGTTCAGTTCGTTTTAAAACAGTAGATTTTCGTGCTAAATGACTCCACAAATACCAACTAGACCTATAGACTAGACTGCTATCACGGTCACACCGACCAAGGCTCTCAGTCGACGTCAGTGTCAATAAAAGCGCAGAAAGAAAAAACATGGACGATGGCATAGTTTTTTCAACGTTCGAGTTACACTGAAGCTATGAATCCTCTTCGCTCGTGACATGTAAAGAATCCCCCAGCTTTTTTATCGTAAATTTTCGTAAGGACCTGTAGATCTTGTCTCCTTCTGGCCTCTGTCTTTGTCACGACTGTATACTTTCCCGCTTCGTCCATTGCCAGATCGAAGTCTTCGTATTGGGAAGGATTTTCCATGTACTGTTGATGCGAAGGCGCAGATTTTGCCATCTTAAATCGAAAACCTTTAGCTACGAAGGAGTTGCTTCTTACAACAAGCACTGACGACGTCTTCCGGTCTCCCTGAGTATACAGTCGCTGAGACTCTTAGTTCAGAAGCCAAGCCGTTTAATTCTGTAGGAAATCTGCTCGTTTTCTATTCTTCTTCGTGGGAGCTTACGCTTTCGAATTAAGCCAGTTCCGAGGTAATAAAGCTCTCACCAAAGATGACGTCTCTTTCAATTAAGAATGGCTATGCCTTATAAGGAAAGGTAATAAAGTTTGGGGATGGGGAGGGTGGAGATAACATGAAGGGTGCCAAATCGATGAAGGGAGAGCGGTGGGTGCTTGTTCTGTAAATTAATTATTCGTGTATGATCTTGTTTGATTTTCATGATTAGTTTCTCTTTTTTTCTCTGTGGATGCTCTAATGTTTTAAATTCGAGTACAGTTTGTGTGGCTATTGCAGTTACGCCCTGAAAAAGAAAAATTGTAATGTAACCAAAAGCGAGTAACAGCCCACAGAGAGGTTTGACGCTCGAGTGACAGCTTAGAATTTCAAATCATGGCTGAAAATAAGTTTGTGTGACTGCATTGCATAGTTTATAGACCTTATCAGATTGAAGTCATAATAATCAAATAACGATATTCGAAACTTGAGCTTGAAATATATATTTTTTTTCTCAGACATTTCAACGAGTGAATATAACATTAATTTTTTGTTTTTGGGACCGATCCGGCTGATTATTTAAAACATTTCAATACAGTTATGAAACAGCACTTGTTGTGAAACAAAGGTATTAAACTAACAAGAACACTAATGAGGAAAAAAATGGACCGTCCTCAGGAGATTCAAAACTGTTTTCTAATACTATAGCATCCAATTTTCTCACAGTTTTATCAGAGTCAAAGTGCAAAAACTAAATATTCTGTTCTCCTCACCTGGTTGCCAAAACAGAGTATAAGTATACTCTCTCAACGGCTGAGACGTGTATAAGTTTATTGCCTCGCATTTTAACTACACGCTGATGAGATTGTTGCGGGATGAATAAAACACGTGCATCTTAACATAGAGTGACAGGCCATTTCAATGTTTGACAGCTGACTTTTCTTCCGCTCTTTCCAAGAAGCAGCGTTACTTTGTTTTGGAATATTTATAACGAGTCTTTATTTATGTCACACATCACACAATGTAGGCTGATTTTCTCAGAAAATTTGTTGACCCATGGTTTGCGATATTATAAGGCTCGACAGAACTTGATCAGCGTTGAAAGAAGCTAGCTAATTTTATGAGAATATAAAATCATAGAATATCGGGGCTGAAATTTGCGACATTTTAAGAATATTTTAATACGATTGAGGATGACTGAGATTTTGAAAGGAATTTTTGTATGCGAACTATACAACATGGATTATATGTTTTTTACTTAGTGGTATGAAATTCTTCCCTTCTCTAATCTGTAAAAGTAACCAAAAAGCAGTTAAAACACTTAGCATTAGCCGCACGTTGTGGATGCATATAACATTTGTGCAAGAAGTTATGTGCGTCGGTTTTCATGCCTTCAGACTCCAGAGTTACTTTAACTCATCATGCGGACACCTAGTACTTTCGAAACACAAATGTCATACGCTATAATCTAAGAATATTCGCATTTTCAGTCTAAATTCTGTAGAAAAGTAAGAAAAAAACCGTCCACAGCCAGAAAAACAATATTTTTATATAAAAGAGTGTAATATACGTTGATCTTAGTCAAGATAAAACATATCTGAAAGTAGCTAGGCTGGATAAATTAGATTTTCGTGGAAGTTGATCCCACGAAGAAGGTCCATAAAGGCTAGACCGCTATCACGTTCAGTGACCGAGGCTCTCGGACAATGTCACTAAAAGTATCATACATAGCACTACAGAAATATTAGTTTACACCAAGGCCCCAGGCCTGTAATAATGAACCTGTTCAGGTTCAATCTGTTGAGCTAGATTCTCAATATACATCTTTCATTTATGAAACCAACTCCACACCAAAAACGAGGGTTACACGGCGCCCATAAGCTCTAACTTTTAAACCAATCGTGTTTAAATAAAAGTTGTTGTTGTGTTTGTAGGTTTTTGCTGCATGGGTATTTTGCTTACACAATTTTGCTGAAATGATGCTGTAACCCGAAAGTCTTGTAGAGGGTTGTATTTCCATACAGTATTTGAAAGTTGCGCGAAAATCTGAATTTGCGATGATCCACTGAATCACTGCTTTAAATATTACAAGGGAAAGAAGATACAGTAGTCTTCATGTCTACACAAACTGACTTCATGAAAGACAAATTCGAATTTTCTGTATTGAAAGGCTTTTCCTTTGTAAGTTCTTTCTCCATAGAGTATAAGAGGCTTTTCCAATGAATTCTATAATTTTAATCCAGTTGCTTCGTCCCTAAACAATTTAATATTTGACAGCTTAATAATAAAGTTCTCGGATTTTTTGAGAACTTAATACGTTGAGATAAAAGGGCTAATTACATGCCCAAAAGGCAATACACAATTTGAAACCTCGGAGTAAAGGATTACACTAAAAGAACATTGAGATGAAAAGCGATATTCATTCAGTTTTTAAATCTAATACTCCTAGTACATATAAAGCTTGTGCGTAGCTCTTTCTCCTTTTGCCGGGTACATTTAAACCAAATGCCTCATTATGACTCTGTTTATCGTCTACCTTAATTGGCGCTGAGTTCCAACTTGTTCTTTGACCATTAATGAATCTTAAAATTTAGTCTAGTAGTCTAGTAGTTTTCCCGTCGCAGGATCAGGTCGTCATTGATTTTGTTGTGGTCTCACCACCAGTTTTCCTGTTGCAGGATCAAATATCAGTGAATCACCTGGATCGGCGGCATGTCGCTGATTTTGTTGTGGCTCGTTCACCTGTATCCAAACACCAAACACCAATCTAGACGCCATTTTGAAATTCTGAAACTATATTACCCAGCGAACTGATAGAAGATAATGCGTTCTTTCTTACAATTGACTTGAAGCACGCCGTTACGACGTTATTGCACAGCGCACTAGTCCAGCGAGCCTGATGCAATCCTTTTAATGCCGACTTATCAGGGTGTATACTTTCGATTTCACGTTTCCTTTCTTCCTCATAAATAATTAATTATGTTGACGTCATCCGTTTATTTTGGTGTTGGTCACAGGACGTATAAAGGCCAGACGACTTAAACTTTACAGAGACTTTCCATTTCAATGTCTGAAAGCGCCAGCTGATTATTCTTCCGCGTTTTCTCAGAAATTCCGTTATACTTTCACAGTTAAGAATATTCATAACGAATCTCTCTTTATGTCACACAACATACTGCAGGATAATTTTATTTCTCAGAAAAAAGATAAACTGAACTATGTTACTCTCAGTCATTATAAGCGATTATTTCTCGCAATTCACGACGTAGGAAAATAAAGTAAAAAATTATAACGTAACCAACTGCCACAATAAAAAGAAATCGGTTCAACTTGTTATAAAATAGATTTTCTTGGTAATTGACTGGGAATTGGCAACTGCGAATACTTATGATATAATGATATAAGGCCAGATTGCCACCACGAAATGCTAGCGGGACTTCAAACGCGATGTTTGACAAGTTAGCTGAAAGGTTTCTAATGAGTCCCTTGGCAGGGATGAAACATGCGTATGTAAGGCTAGCCACATTTATCCACTGTTAAATTCTTACAATTTTTTCAAGTTTAAGAATGTTTTAATGATTTTTACTGTTTTTATTGCAGTTATAGCCTGATAAAGAAAAATTGTAATGAACCTGACAAAAGCAAAGTAGGGAACAGCCCACGAACAATTTTGATTTAATTAAATCATGGCCGGAAACGATAAGTTTGCGTGACTTTCCGAATGCATACTTCACAGATAGCTAAAGAAAACATTCTCATGTGATTGGCAAGCTTAAAAAAATAAAGGCATTCAGAACTATTGAGCCTATACAAAACATGGATATTTTTCCCAGAAATTTAACTAAGTCAATGTAATGTTTCATTTATTTCATTAATGTTTCGAAAGCATTTGCAAAATTTGAATTGCACACAGATCATTTGACTGATAAACAGTGAGAGGTCAAGCTCGAAAGCCAGTTTTGATGCAGCGTTGATTTCGTTTTCCAATACACTTTTAGTATCAATCTAAAAACGTTTGATACTAAACGAGCTCTGACATGGAGTGTACATAAAAACAATGGAAATGAGCTGCTCTGTCTTCGATTCTCGGAAACCATCGTATTCGATGCGCATGAGCAGTTTGCTGCACACGAACGATGCCTCGGTAACGGCGTTAGCGTTTTACCTTGCTGCTAAACAATGTTAACTATGGGTACTCATAACGCTGAAGGATCGAGAAAGAACGTTTATATCTTTCACAAGGATCGCGAGGCTCTGATAAATTTCGTTCTTAACCAGAATCCGATGCGAGAGGCAACAGGAGATCTGTTTGGCTTGTGGACTACCGACGGGGAACCGGTAATACACATCGTTTGTGGACAACGTTTGTGTACGGAGAGGCGCTCAAATTTTGACGACACTGTTCGGAAAGTTCGTCCTCTTTCCCATATTGGCAACTGGCGTTGTTATGATCAAGAAGTTGACCAAACGCACCACTTAGGAAACACAAGATGCGATCATGAAACAAAAGCTTTTCTGGATCTCGCAATCTGTATAAAGCCAGAAACACCAGTCATAACCCCGCCGTATCTTCTCCGCTTTCAGAAGAACGGTTTCCTGACAACCGAAAAGTGTAATTTGGAACTACTCAAAGGTGAAAGCCCATTCAAGAACATCGAAGGAACGAAAGAAATCGCTCTCAACAGTCGGTTGGACAATTACCAATTGTCTGCTTCGAAAGTTTCAGAAGACGCCCCCTCAAATGCCCCGAAACAACAGGGCCACACTTCTGTTCGTAAAGCCTTGTCCAGAAAACAGATAGACAAGACAGAAATTTACACCGGCATAGGTGCAAAGCAAAGCCGTACACTATATACGACAAGCAACCAAAGATTGCAAAGGGACTTTGGAAGTAACCGAAATTTTAAGGTCTTCATGTTTAAAGAGGACTGCCAAATGATGGAGAATCTGGTTCTTGAATATCCGCATCTTGAAACTGGAGGAGACCTATTCGGTTTGTGGACGAGCAACGGCGACGCAGTACTGCACGTGGTTCTGGGCCCAGGCAGAAACTGCAAAAGGACGGGTGCCTCTTTCTTCCAAGATATTCCATATCTAAAGCGAAACGGCGAGTTGCTAACCCAAGATTACATGTTGTGCCACATTGGAGAATGGCACTCTCATCATCAACTGCGTCTCTTTGAGCCAAGTGGAGGTGACTCGTCCACCGTGATAAGGAACTATCCTCGTGGGACATGCGGTTTCCTTTTGATCATTGCTAACATCGTGTCACTAAGGGAGGTGAAGCTTTCACCCTACCTTTATACAGAGAAGTCGACCTATGCCTATGATGAAATGGGAAAGATTGAGGTTCTGCCTAAGACAAATGCCTTTAATAAAATCAAAAAGATCAAAGATAGCAGAGATTCGGGAAAAGATATAAAGGTAGCTTCACAGTATTCAGAAGATGAATTCAGTCCTTTTGGCTCGTCACTCAGTCGACCTCGTGCAGTCAAGTTACCAAGTGTACACAATCGAACCTATGGAACGGTGCACCGTGGCAGAGCATCCACGTGGCCCAAAGTGCCAAGATAAGCAGACGAGTCAAGGAAGCAAGTAACTTACCATTATCTTGTATATTGTGTTTATAGATGTAAAATGAGACTCAAAGAGTTACCTACATACAATGTAATATATAGGCTGTGATAGAATAATGTTACAAAAAAGAGCTTGTGTAAACCTTATGTATAGATGCACTCAATTGTTCAGCTATAACTTGGACTATGAAGCTGAAAGGAGGAATCATTGTTTCGATGGCTTCTGATTTATAAATATCGAGTTTTTGTTACTTTCAACAAGAGAGAAAAACACAAATGTATACAAAGCGGGTAAAGTTGTGCAAGTTAATTAACTATTTATAAAAACACATTCATTAATTACAAGGTAGTCTGTGTGTAACCTTTTAGTTGATCAGCACTTCATCACTTAGAATTCGAACAAAGGCATCAAATGTTAATTCAGCTAGATCTTGGGAATATTCGATCGAAACCCATCTGTAATCCATCAGTCACCTCGACTCTGACATAGTACAAATAATCCAGCCGAGCGTTCCTGTTTTTCTGACCATGAATCCAGAAACATTACTCCGGGTTTCCACGTTACCATATCTTGAAATGAGTGTGTGACCCGGCGTGAGCCAAATTATTTATTCACAACCTTGACCATCACGCAATCAAAATCTTTCTGAGAAAAGCCGGAAGATGATTTGTTGTGAACGTACTGAACTTTCGAACAGCATCTAATGAGAAAACGAACAGAATAAAGATTGAATACTAATTGAAATTGAACATAGTATTCACTTTACAAATATTACAAAGCGTCCCCGATGAGTTACATTTTTACAATTGGTTAAAAACGTCAAACGTCATGCTTTTCTCGGAAAGAACATTCTTCGTAACGCATGATCAGTTGTCACTTGAACAGTCAGAGGTTTCACATCCTTCTGTTAGCATTCCTTTATTATTCAACGCTTAAAAACGTTCACGGACCAAAGATGGGAACTCGCAATGGGAAGCAATTTAAAGTCTTCATGTTTAAGGAAGATGTTGAGATGGTGGTACAGTTGGTTGTGCTTCATCCAGCAAAAGAGACAGGCGGGAACCTGTTCGGTTTGTGGAGTGATATTCAAGAACCTGTGTTACATGTTGTACTTGGCCCAGCCGTAGGCTGCACTCGAACCGAAGTGTCGTTCTATCAGAGTATTCCGTATCTACAGCGTGTTGGGAAGGTTCTGACGGAGCAGTTTCAGCTGTGCCACATCGGCGAATGGCATTCCCACCATAAGCTGCACCTCTCAGAGCCAAGCACGGGTGATTCCTCGACTGTCACTCGAAACTTTCCGAGAGGCACGTGTGGGTTCCTTCTGATCATCGCCAACATTTTACCAAATGGGAACGTCACACTGTCGCCTTACCTTTACAAAGAAGGACGGAGTACTTATGAAAGAGGTGAAATCAAACTGCTCGGCGAATACCGTAGTCCTTTCAAGGAAGTAGAAGTCATCCGAAGGAATATAGAGATAGGCGAGGACAAAAGTTCAACTATCGATGAATACAGGCAGCTGAGAGCCCGAAAAGATCCAGACGTTAAAAAGAGTACGCCATCAAGACCTAATGAGAATAACCAGGAAGAAAACACATTTGCTTGCATGTTTCAAGACGGCTACAAGATAATTCAGAAGCAGCTGGGCCTCGTTCAAGGGACTAAAATTGAAGGAGACCTGCTGGGCTTGTGGACAAATGACAAAGCGCCGGTAGTGCACATCGTCTTGGAACCTAACATCAAGAAAGAATCGCAACCGGTGTCTCCAAATTATCAGTCAAAAATCACAATTCAACGCAGGGGATACGTAGTTGAGGGGTACTCTTTGGAAAATATCGGCAAGTACATTCTCTGCCCAAACGAACAGCATGAGCCCTCCCCTGAAGAGTCATCCAACATGCGCCGAGATTATCCTAACGGAGGTCTTTTGATTTTGGCGTTTTGGCGTTTTGGAAAGAGCGAAATTTCTATCAGTCCGTATCTTTACTGCGAAGGTTTCAAAACCTATAAGCCCCTTGTTGTGAAATTTCTTCCGCATGGAAAGGTTTTCTCGCAAAAAATTAACGACGGCAATGAAAAAGACGATCATGAGAACATGGAAGTGGATGAGCCCGGCCGGGCCAGTCCAAACTTTGAACAACATGAGGTTTTTCAACAATCATGGTAAAATCAATCCAAGAGAATTCAAAATTGAAACTCTTTCTTAATTTTAGTCATTTTTAGAATTATCGACAACAAATACAGGCCAAATCAATGTGCTGTTAAAAAACAATTATTTGCATGGTATTCAAGTTTGCATTTAGTGCAACTTCACCTATGGCTGATATAGTGAGAACCGAATTAATTGAATCGGGGACGAAAAATCGTCTACCTGCTCCAATTTATGCATCTATAAATAGTTCTAGACATGGTAAAAACTCCTAATTTAATGGGTATGTTACTTAATATCACTCTCAACAACAATGGTAAAAGAGGTGCTCCAGTGAACGCGATAGAAGACTTAGTAGAATAGCAAAACTATCTTGATCATCAAACAATGAAAAGAACGTTTTTTCACACCTGAAGCGGTGGATAATAAGAGTGAATGGTAGATAAAGAGTTACAACAGATATATGATTCGTCTCAATGTAAATTTCCCGTAGCATATTGACATTTCTAAAAATATATTACACAGAAAAAGATATATATGTCAGACCAACTTATCGCAAAATATGGAATAACACACTGGTTTAATTCAAGCATCTTTTTTGCTTTTCTATAGACTGCCTCATCATAATTTATATGATTGCTTACATAATGTAGTGGGAAAAAATCTAGTAGACGATGGACTGAAGCAATGAAGTTCTACAAAGTTGAAGCGTTTTTCCATGAATTATACTGAGTTAGAATCAAAGACTAGCGAGCCATTAATTAAGGAAGAAATATATTAAATCGTTTGAAACGCCTCTCATTAATAATGTTGTTCAGGGAATTTACTTTGCCAGCAAGACAGCATTAACATACATTTCTAAGAAAAGGGTCTTATTTTATGCAAATAAGAAAGAATTGTGCACATTAGTTTTCCATTACTATGAGCATTTCCATTTTAGAAGAAACTAAAATTTGCCGTTTAGTCCACAACAAAGAGTTCTTTAGGATATATAGCAGTAAAGTACGATTTTCATTTATCCTGTTTAAACGGAGAACTTCCGGCTGGAATACCAACATAGTGAAAACGTAATAATGGCTTGACCCTGAAGTCACGCTGGCGTCGTTCCTGTTTAGCAGTCTACGCATGCCCGTTGATTTCCGCTTTCGCTTCCATTGTGTTCCTTCTCACAAAGTTGAAACACATAACATATACATAACTCAGTGTTCATCTCTTCAGCCACATCTTGCCGGACGTTCAATATGGATGACAAGTGGAAGACCCCATCTAGAAGATCGTGGGACTCAGGTTTCGGCCGTTCGCAGCAGCATGAAGAAGAAGAAGAAGAAGGTGCAAGTCGACAGCCCTACAACTATACTAATCGACCTCGAGAAGAGTCGACACAGGAGCGGCTGCAATTTGATTTGGACACGGGAAAGTTAGTCGTGAGCAGCAACCCTGAGGTAAAGCAGGAAGTCGTGTCTGTTCGCCATGTCCCACTGTCTGTGCGCCAGCCTCCTCGGCAAGTCCCTGAGCTTGTTCACGATGTACGCCAGCCTGTTGCCGATCGTCCTGTGGTGGACGCCATGGCTGCTCAAGGATTCTTCATGTATTGATTGAACAGTATCAAATAGAACGACGGTGGAACTGAAGTAACTGATTCTCCTTGGCTTCTTGAAATGGCTACCATATATTCCTCGGCACGCTTGCTGTTCAGATAAGAAATAAACAGAATTTTACAGGTATTTTCACTAATTAGAAACTGTAAAGAAATATTGCTTTCCTTGCATGTTGGTTTTAGCCTGTTGTTTTCAGTTTTCGGAACTTAGCATAAAGATGTATTCTGTGAGATTGCCGTTAACCCGGCCGAAATGTCGGCCATTCTTAAGTCTAACCAGCGTAGTAGAAAACAATGAGACATTAGATCTGTTAACAATCTGCACTGTTCAAGGATATCCAGCTATGTCTACTTGACATTTACTCTGTACTGCATAGAAATAAAAGCAAGTTGCTCACACTTTTTGTTTCTACCAATCTTTATTATTATATTCCATCACAAGCTAAACAAAAAAAAATCAGAAGCGCTCTGAAAATATTTCTGGGTCATCAATAGAAATTGCCTTATTCTAAGAAAGTGTTACACAGATTACTTTCAATTGAGAAATTCTTCAAAATATCCCCCCCCCCTTGTTTGCGTTGAAATTGTTAACAAACAACGAAATCGCACGGAGCTAGAAGAAAATTGGGTGTTTCATAATGTTTACATTTTGTTTTACTTAAAAATAATCTCTGGCTGAAGAAAGTGATGGTCAGATGATTTCGCCGGTCATTTGCCAAAAATATATTATTATCATGTCAGCAAAACATGCCTCGTCATAAAACACAGACAGAACAATTCCGCGAACACCCGGAAGTCTGTATTTAAAATTGCCGTTGTTTCTCCGAAACGGAAACAAAAACAGGGTTGAAGAGAGTCTTGTTCCAAGAAAATATATTGAAAACACGTTTGCAGCTTACGTAGCAGGGGAATCTAGCCCACCATTGAAAGATAGACACACAATTGAGAAAGTCACATTTGAAATGCTAATATCTTGAGGCGAAACAAAATGTAGTCTTCTGGGTAGAGAGGGGATAATTTCTGTAAAATGACTTGATTGTATACAAAAAAACTCTCACTCGCGCTGTACATAATATATACTTTCTTTCGATGCGATTATTTTCCTTCTTAGAATTTGCTATGTGCTGCCTAGTAAATTGTGCTTGCATTGTATTTCGAGTTCGAGAGTTTTTTTTTCAGTTACCTTCGAGCGCACCTCTGTGTATGAATAGATTAATAAACAAGTATTGACTAATTGCTGGCAAAATAAATATTAGTAATCCAAAAGGTAAGTTGCTGCATTGCACAAGTACATGGTGAAAACTTTTTAAAATAGTGATAATGTAGTGCCAAATTATCCTCAATTTTGACAGGAGACGTTTCGGGCCTAGTCTTTTCTCAGTGCTGAATTTGCATTTGAATGCGCGCGTTGAACTGTCCATGCACCCGCCAAGGGTGCCAAGATGAAAAATCAGTCGCATTGTTTTCACGGCGTCTGGCGTTGTTAGCACACCTGCACTTTTTTACGCAGCGAACCTCCATGTCGTCTGGTCCGTGTCTAGGCATGTTCGGCATGAGGGAGACAGGGCGGGTTTCTCGTAATGCTTCGAAGGTGTTTATCTGTGCACTCCCTGAGCATGCGCCCGGTTTTCTCAATGTAAAAGGCCACGGGCAGTCAGTCAGTACAGCATGAAAATGAATTTACAGGTGAAATACCCCTTTATGGGGATGTTGTGTGGCTGATACATAAGCGCGCGCACGACTGGGGGTGCCGGCCGGAAACCCATCCTCGGGGGTTATGACTCGTACTTGATTGAGAGACAAAGGTTTGACGAGAATTCATCAAGGCCGGCCGCCGCATGAGTGTTAGCTAGAAAGAAAGGAGCATACTCAATGTAGGCTAGTCGCATGTACTGTTCTGGTAAAGGAGACAAAAGCTTTAATTCTCCCTCCGTATGGTTTTTCTGGAGAAGTCTCTGGCTTTCGTGTAAAAGAGTGACATCTATGTTAGAGGCCTGGCAAAAATACTCCTTAACTATAGGAGAAAAAGGACTCTCTGGAGTGTAACATGTTGTTGATATTGCCTTTATACAACCAGCATTAAACTAAAGCAAAATGTCGCTTTCTTAACGACCATCTCCAAAAATGGTTATTACTTTGAAAGCAAAATAATGTGCAAAACTGAAAAAAATACTTCCTGAATACATACAAATCATCTATTACACTTCAAAACGTACAATAGTAGCATGACTCCGTAATACGTATTACGTCATATTTCATTTTAAATCAAATAAATGTCGAAGAGTTTCTTTCTTAAACTCAAAGCCAAGCAAAAACCGGAACGAGAAGACACTATTGCAGCATCTCTTCCAGTGTGGGCGATTGCTTTCATATTTAGCATGGATGACACATTCTTCAAGACTCGGCCTGACCAAGAAACCAAGCCAGATTCAAAAGACACTGAAGATGGGCCACAGTCAGACCAAGGTGCAAGTGGAAGTACAAGTCATTGTAGCACTCCCTCGAACTCGACATGCGATAAGCCGTCCGTAGACATGATCCCAGTAAGAAAGGGAGGCCCGCTGATAGACATCTCCAATCCTGACCGACCTGTGTTGGACAACATGGCTGCTCAGGGGTTCTTCTGTGTCAGTTGAACTTGCTTCGCTTTCTTTCAGCCACGGGGACTAGATCAAATAGTTGTTCTGGCTCATCATTGAAAGCTGATAAACTTAACTATAAACTAAAAGGAGACTAAAATCTGACGACGCCCATGAATGACTTGTCACAAGGCAAGAAACCAAGATCTACGATTGGATTATGTCGACCAGTAACTTTTAATGTCTTAGCATATAGCATTAAGGATTAACTTGCAATTAATTTTTGTCTGTATAAACTATTCCGAAGGTATGGTGTATTAAATAGTTGATTCGTTGTGCTTGTCTGTTGTATCGTTTGGGGTCAAATGCGATTCTAAAGTTCAAAACGCGTATCAGTATCGTTGTCCAACAACTTCAACGCAACTTCAGTGCGGTCTCCAGTGAGCAAAAATGACCCGACTTCAATGTATTTTCTGCTATTTAACATGTTATATTAAGACAGATCAGTTTCGCCGCCTGCCGAACAAAAAGGGCACTACCGCATGCAAGAATCATGTGTGGATTCCAAACGTCTCAAGCTCCCATATTTGAGGGCCTTCCAGAGGGTGGGGGCGGGGTGTAAAAATATTTTTTGATCCCTTGAAAATTTCACTTTTCTCCCCTTGCCCCCTATTGCTAAATAGGCTATTTCCGATTCCCTGGAGCCTCGTTTTTAAAGCGAGTCTTGGTGCCCACCTTTCATATGAAAATGAGATTTTATTCACACGCAAATTTAACTCATTTTGATATGAATGGCTGTGCACCACGCCTCGCTTTGATAGAGAGGCTTAGGTCATCTCGGAATTGGCCAGGCTATTTTATTGCACCCTGATAGTTGAGATCCCTTGTTCCATCAGGTTAATTCCAAAAATATCTGTTGCTCCGTGAATTAAATGACCATGTTCCCTTGTCTCCTAAAAACCCTGCGCGACCCTCAATCTTGGTGCATTCACATGATTTATTCATATGATTCTCAGAACAAAAGTTTCGAAAGTTTTCAAAACTTAATTTATTGGCGCTTTTACGGTTGGTTTCTTACAGAAATCAACAATGAAAGGCGCACTCGAGCTTTTCAAATCTTACCTTTAATTTTAATATTTCGATATTCTCTTTTTAAAATATGCGTATATAACAATCATTTAAATAATCTAAAATTTAAATTAAGCTCTTTGATTCTGAAGGGCCCGCCCCAGATTCCATTTAAAATACGTACAAAAACAATGCGAGTAAGGAACGTTTATGGAACGAATTTCTGGGAGCGTAACGTAATGCACTAAGCCATGCATTTACATGAAAAATGGTCTCGTAACCCCAGTTGAACTTGGAGATACAAACTGGAGTTGTTCGTTGTTGGTCTGTTGATGACAACAAGATCCATCGTGTGACTTAGCGTGACTGGTTTTTGCGTGACCTAGCGTGATTGACCTGTAGCGTGACCAAGCCAACCTTTTAACTGGATATGAACGTTGTTAATTAATCCTATTTTTTTCATAAAATATTTTTGAACCAGATAAATATATTTACACCTTAAATGTAAAGTGGGCTACACCATTAATATGTCAAAGTAAACCTGAAGGTGATAAATTTAAATTGGAGGTTCTTGGCTTAGCCGCAGGCAACGTTCTTTTGAATATAAAAGGACCGAACTTGAGGCCTGGACTCTTTCCATTTAAGGACGGCGGATCGAAGAAGACTCGTTCACGATTCTGACCTAGGCCATAAACACTACATGCTAATCCAGATCTGTAAATGACTTCAAACGTGTGCTCTGTGATGGGCTTTAGATACGAAAAACCGAGAGAGCCCGGAAGTTGAGTGAACAGAAGTAGTCCGTCTGCTTCGGTAATGTTAACAATAACTTCTGGAAGCCATTGAGACACAATTAGGTATTCACCAAGGTACTGTTGATTATTGGGAAGAAGCTCAATCTATAGAATAATGCAGAAAAAATAACATTAAGGATACGAAGCCATGCGAAATAGTGGACTTAATGCAACTTATTAGCGCGATGTTCTGTGCTAAAGGACTACAACCTTTCAAAAAGCTGTCTTTTACACTTCGGTAACAAAATACTAAACATGACTGAGTTTCTCGAGGATAGATTTGTGTTTTACGAGTGAAAAAAAACTTGGAGAAAAATGACAAATCGCACACGTTCTCCGCCAAAATGACTGGGTTCGCAAGCTGTAAGTGGTAACCTTGATTCTTAGTACACAATCTAACGGAGGTATACAACAAACACAAGTGCTTGTTTGGAAAAACGAGAAAAACTCTTTAAAGCACGCCAGCTATTTCTCCGTCATTCCACCTACGATGATGCGAGGCAAATCATTTTTATGATCGATCTTGTCAATACTTATCACATAATCCACAAGTGTTACCTGGAGTTGCTGGCTAAACAACATGGCATCCATCGTTTTAGCCAATGTCTCAACGATTGATTGAACTACCCTCCAGGCAATCTCACGACCGCTGGCAAGGACAACAGCACCTATGAAAGGGTTTAGGGTTTGTTATAGTAGTTATTGTAACGAACTTCAGTGCAGCAGAACCCAGCTCTATTGACTTCCGCACAATACGACCTCCAGCTTATTGGGGACAGTTTAGTTCCTTATCCCCCTCCTTCCCTACCTCCTTTTGACAATCCACCTTTACCCACCCACCTTACTTCCTGTTGGGAAAGCAAATACGGAAAATCATAAAGCAGAAGTACAAACCTAGCTTGAACTCAGGTACAAAAGCAAACCCAGCAGAATAACCAGGAACGAATCCAGATTTCGATACCACAGAGTATGTTCCAACATCTGTAATCTCCCATCCAGTCCCGAACACAGTTCTGCCATCTGGGTACATAAAATCTTCAAGGAAATATAAATGAATGAAAAAATATAATAATTAGAACCGTTTAAGTCTCGCATGCCTCCGCTTCTTTTTCTTTTGGCTTAAACAGAAGCGTCTAACAAATGTTCTTCTTGGTGTTTGGACCCCTGGATGGATAAAAACTCTACCCTTACAGTTTGTCAATATTCGACTATGGTTTTGGGCGCGGGGTTTTAGGTGTTAGGTGGAGAGATGTACTTTGAGAGAGACGTGTCTCACGCACAAACACAGTACAATTCCCCCCACAAGGGACATTTCCTGAAACGTTCTATCAGCAGTCCAGCACACTCATCATTAACCCACCGTACTCACTCGCCTACATGCAAAATTCTTAACACGTAGTTACCCACCTGGTTTCGTCAACTGTTGGAGAAGTTCCCTTTGTAGTACTGTTGTACGTGAAGTTCCAAGTAACATGGTCATCAGCTATATACAGAAAGTAAAAAGTACTCTTATACATCACAGATATCACGACAAGCATTTGACTTAAATTAATTTATGTAATAAATTTAGATCACAGTCAGAAATTAAATTACATTATGACATCCATCAAGTAAACGCAACAATTTTAAAACGCAGAATCTCAAACCAAAGGAAGGACATGTTTACTTGGGTCCCGACATTCGAGCATGAAAAGTTAATAAATTGCAATATTATTTTCTAACCTTGTAAAGATCGTTTGCTGTGGAATATGCCTGTATGGCCGGTGCTGCCCAATCCCAGTCTACCAAGGGAGCTTCGCCATCAAAATCGTAGCCCACGGCTTTGTTAGAGGACATTCTAAAAGGCGTACATGACAGAAAGTATTACAAGAGAACCTTTTCCAGAAATCCAAATTGTAGTATTATATCAGTTGCGTAATCAAGAAACAGGCTACGCAGTGGAGAAGAGGTCGAATGCTTTGTGCGATGCTCAAGGATGTGATCCCTCGGGATTTTACATCTCCACCATATCTTGCTCTAAATCAGTCCTAGAAAAGGACCACGTGCAACATTTTCTTACCCTACGCATACACTTCCCCCGTCACAACTAAAACGTTATCATCGATTATCAGATAAGTACCTTCCAAGATCGAATCCTGTGTTCGTCATTCCTAGTTGATCAAAGATATTTCTCTGCACCCACCCCTCGTAGTCGTTGTTTGCAAATTTCTCTGCTAACACCCGAGCAATCAGGGCATACCCTAAGTTGCTACAAGACAAAAGAAAGAAATTAAATATTAGAACCACAAATAGGCTAAGCTTAAAGATATGTAGGACTCTACATTCTATTTCCTTTGGGATGCTACAATGACCAGACCGAGTGGATTAAAATATTTTTTTCTAAGCACCACGTCTTAACAACAATACAATATCACGAGTTTCATTTCTTTACGTGATTTATGCTACATAGTACGACGGGCACTGAAAAATAAAACACGTGGCTCGGGGGAAAACATTCCGCTAGTGTTTGCGAGGTCATGGATTCGATATTATTTAGATATTTCTACGGCTTTCCATGTTTAAAGCTTTGTATTTTTAACCAATTAAAAGTATTCGGCATGGACAGGAATTGAATTCTTTAACACTAAGCATCATTGTTAACTGTCTAGCAAGTTCTCGTCCGTCCTAAAAAGAGCAATTCGTTTTGAAGCCTCACCTGTAGTGTGGTAGTGTGCCAGGTGGAGATTTTAGTTCTGTTTTGCTGAGTTGTTGAAGGACGTATGTAGTGTTAACAGGACACAAGTGAATTTTACTATACGAGTACGAATCACCGCAAGGCACCTCACGGGGGAGGCCTGAGGTATGAGACAAGATCTGCCTGTGAAGGGGTAGACAGAGACACAAATTTTAAGAATATTGCTTCGTGTGCAAATCTGACAGCGTAAATGAAAATTTTCACGGATAATTAGACACACACTGATGAAACAATAGGAGAGATGCATACTCGACGCTTTGTTACCAATACATCGTATTCTCCTGTTTTCATAGAGAGTGTGACGAAAGTATAATCAATTTATTGCTCAGAGTAAAACTTAGATCAATACAGTGTCTGATGGACACCGTCCAACAGGTGATCTAAGACTAGCCCTACAATAGGAATACACTGGACCAGGAACAAAACTCGACACTGACAAACAAAACAAACCGTTCCATCTCCTACTAACTCCTCTTGATCTTCCTCCTTCTCTTGCATCTCCCTAACCACGCCCTCTGGAGTGGCCCACTTTCAGTTTTGAACCTCTTGGTCTCTTGTTTGTCTTTCGAGAGTTAAAATTTGTTTGTTTGTTTGTTTGTTTGTTTTCTACTTTTCCTCCGATCGCTTATTTGCCTGCTCATTTTGTACTTTCTCCTTTTTTCCTTTTTTAATTGCATGGTTTGCACATGTGGTTATGTTTCTGTCTTTACTTCAATTGCAATGACGATGCATCATCATACGTAAAGTGAACAGAAATGGCTCTTGTAAAAAGGAAAAAAAAGGATCTCCAATAGCTGCTTCTTTAAACTGTTGTCACTTTTCTACACAGCGTTTCTCACCTGATAGTTATTTTTTGTTGATTAAAAGGATTTCTGACTTTAAATCTTGGCTCGTACCGCTCCAAAGTATCATCAAGACAATCTATACTGCCAGTTTCCAGAAGTTTAAACACAAATATAGTCTGTGCAAAAAAATATTTATATTTCTGTTAGTGCACGGAATTAACTATAATAATTAGAAATTCCATCTAATGTTCAATATGCGCTTGTATAATTGCTAAACTAAGAGGATTAATTAGATTCTGGGTATGCAGTGCTTTCGAGAAGCATTCGTGAAAGTATTCCACAAGCGAAGTGTACAACAACCACGTGATCTCGATGTAGCCGTCCGGAACGAAAAAACAAAGGTTTGTGATCCGTTTTCTCTAAGCTCACTCAGCTTGAAGAAGTAGAAAACTAGCAATGGTGAGGAAAACACTAATTGTAGACATTCAGTTGAGAGTGTCGCATACCGTCCTACAGGGGACGGCTTCCTCTTGGCTATATCACTGATGCGTGGCGTGAAGTAATGGAGATTTTAGTTAATGCTTCACAGGTTCTCCAGACATTAAAGATAAAAAATTATGGTTGAAGATGCGAAAGCGAGAAATTAATGATGCTTACCGTAAATATTTTAGTAATGCTGGCAACTCGAAATACGGTGTCCTGATCAGGGGTGTCCCTCCGGTTATTTTTATCTTTGAGGCCGTAGTTCTTTCTCCACACTACTTGGTCTTGATAAATTACATTACCAGTCATTCCAGCCTGTAGATATTAAAACATCAGCACGGTTACATTAAAGCTTTAGTGGAGCCCCCCTGCCCCCACCCGTGGATTCTCATTTACATCCAATTTGTATTGAGATGGGAGGGGTGGGGGAGGACTCAAGGGGAAGGGCTGAGAAAGGAGAGTGATTCACATGTTAAATCTATCATTTCATAGAAGAGCATTTAGAGGCACATCTAAAAATTGATGTGACTGCTGTTAGTCGGGGTTTCGTAAATCTGTAACGCTGTAGTAATTGTAGTAATTAAAACTAAAGTAATCCCACCACAAAAACGCAATGAACCAATGAAAAACACGAATTAGAACCAAGCGACGGAAGCCTGTGCAGACCATGCCGCAGTAAGTTTTGTTTTCTTTTTATCCATGGTAACTGGTTAAGCTCGATTTCGAGCAGTTTTACGCTCCCACCTTCTTCCTCGACAACCAGAGATCACAACTTTAAAAAAGAGTCCTAGGAATGACTGAAATAGATAGAATTTATGCTGTGATTGGCTAATATGATCCTACTAGTTTTTAGCCACTGAAATCGCGTAATGAAAAGAAACAGTCGTCTAATGGCCATTTCTGAGTTACCTTGTGCCTCTGGGTCAAAACGAGTCTTCGTGAGAAGCCATTCATATGAAAATGCGTTCCTCCTATAGGTTCATTTTCATGTAAATTAAACTCATTTTCACAGGAAAGGTTTTGCACGAGGACTCGTCTTGAAACAGAGGAACAAGCTATATTTTACTGCACAGATGTAGCTTACCAGACCCTGTTCACCCTGGTAGGCATTGAAGATGATGTCTGCTTGATAAAGAGACCGTTCCACTTCAATAGGAAACAGCCGAGGCGGTGTGGCTTTCTCTATCATAATCGGACACGGAGACGCTTTGAAAGACAAATATTTCTGGAACAACAACACACGAAAATCTATAAATGAACTGAATGAAGATAATGTAAAATGATCGGCAGGTTCGAGCACAATTTTAGTCCATTTGGCCAATGAATAATCTCATATGCTAACTCCTATGATAATTATGAATTTCTGTTTTAAGCATCTGGTCGGAATGTGTGTAGTAATATTAACAGTCGAACTGTCGAAAGTCAGATTTAGCACTCTATACTTAAAGCTAGACTTAAGTGGCAATTTTGAACGTTGTTGTCGTTTTAGTCGCGTCACAGACTGGAGTCTAATGTAGTTTCAGGGGCTCGAAGCCCCCGCGTTTCATTAAACCATGTCCTTTGGACCGGTCATGTTGTGTTGTTGGCTTTGTAGTGTCTCCTTAAACGAATTCCCTCGTTTTTCTAACTGACATCAACCGAGGTATTGCAATACACAGTACAGAACGTGAAGGCGGAATGTTCGTCCAGAAAAACAAACGCTTTTTGAAATATTTGGTAACTGCATTTACTTTCCGGCGACTCACCTCATCCTTCAATGGATCAACAGTAGGGTTCTGATAAAGAAATTCAACAAGCACGAATTTTATTAGTAAACCGTTGGGCCTGATTAACCTATAGAAATAAGTGCAAACATATGCAAAAGGTACGAAAGTGTTAGCACCACCACAACAAGAAGCTTTACACGCAAACGCGCAAGCACAGGTAAGGAAAATGTATTCCTTTTTTGCCACCCATCTTACGTTTACTTTCACTGATTCCTTTAACCTAAGGGTTAAGCCTGTCGATGACCTCTCAAGGCTTACCTACAGGTACGATTGAACGCTAAAACATGAGTAGAGTATTGATCAACGTTGCCTGTTACAGAATTTTTGACCCAGGCCTACCATCTCTTGACCGACAAAGAAATTTGCTACTAAGCTCGATGGGAAATAACCGATCCTGTATCTAAATACAAGATCAGCTATTTCGCCACAAGCTAAGTAACATTTCCGGTCCGTATTAATCGCGTTTTTCATTGAGAAGGACACCAGCTACGTTCTGAACAGTACTGACTGATCTTGTGGAAATAATATAGGGCATATTTACAAAATAACATGAAGCATCTTTTTTATGCATTCAATTTGATCAAAATTAGTTTTATATCATAACAAAAGGCAAAATTGAAATATTTGCTAGCGACGAGGGCACTTATGGCTTAAGAATCTGTTTCTCTTAACTCCCCTTATTACATGATCTCGTCACTTCCTTGCAAACTTTACACCATAACAAATCACATGTTTAGTGATAAAGGCCCTTCAATAGGAGAGAGAACGCATTCTGTATTCTTCACCAATCGGTAGGGTACTGAATGGCGGGAAAAGCTTTTCTATAGATAACTTGTACATTGGGTTGAAAAAAGCTGTGTAAAACGTGTTAAATTTCCTTTCAGAGGGAAAGCCAATTCTCTATGCAAAACCACCGATCAAGTTCTTAAATGATATTGTTCTCAGTTATATGAGCGCTTTTTCTTCTCCCAAATTGAAGGGAAGGGTTGTGCTAGATGTCGAAGGAGTTAACTTAATTTCAGTAATGCAGTTCTGCCAATGATTCTGGTATTATTAATATGAGAACGTGTCAGTTGAGTGAGAGGGGAAGTCTCTGTTTATTTTAGTCTCCTTCGCAACCGCCCGGAGTCAAGCAACGCTCTCCGTCCCCACGCGGTTGCTTCAAACCATAGTTAGTAGAGGGGACTATGTTCAAACCGACTACATAACTTCCTCGGAAATAAACCAATCAACGTGTGGCTTTCATTTACTTGTGGATTTTCGCGCCTTATATGTAAACCAATTATCTGCCTCCTTTTTTTGCCCATTTGACATAGTGCTTTTAGTAACAAAATGGTGGACCTCTAAGAAGTGTTTGTCTTGTATATCGAAGTTATTTGAAAGGAAAAAGGAAGCTGCGTGACTGGAGACTATGTCTATTTACATCTGGAGTCAGTTTTAAGAGTTAATCTATGTGTTTTTAGCAGGGACCAGGAAGGATGCCCCAACGAGGTGTCCGCGGCGGATATCCGTAAAGTAGGTTTCGACAGTAATTAGGTCAACTGACCAGCAGTAATCTTAAAGCTTGCGCTTGATTGGCGGCAGCATCCAGCGCGAAAGTCAAAGGGTCAACTCTGATAATCAAAATGTTTGTATTTTGCTCTTTTGTAGAGACTAATACAATTGTTTACGTGCGGGCATGTTTGAAGTATAGGGCTGTGTTCGGAGGAATGAACATTTATGCATTATGTAGTTTATTTACTTACTGGTCGTGTTAGTAACAGTTCTACCATGAAAGATATTAAGGAATTCAAAATATGATACAACAAATACTTCATTAATAAAGCTAAAGCTAACAAATTCTGTGGCCTAGCCTTGAGTCTGAGATCGCCGAATGACTAACCTGATCCGTAGCAGCGGTTTTTTTCTTTGTGATTTGCCATATAAAGAGAACAGTCATAATCAGAAACCCCAGAGTGACTAGTTCAAGGGCAAGTTTGAGCCGACCGATGGTCCTGGCTTCCCTGCTCGAGGAAACATCAGGATAAGCGACGACACACTGCGAACCACCAGCCGCCGATATTTCGTCATCTTCTCTAGTAGCCGCCATGAAACTTTGTCTATCGCCGACTTTCTTGCTGTTTCTGAAAGAATATAAATCATTTCGCAAAGTGTAAACGTCGTTAGTGTTCATAGAAACGGCCATGAATTTTTTAAACAGAATCAAATTTCAGAGATTTCTGAAACTTACTCAATAAACGATTTCATTGTTCGTGGTTGAGGATGGCTCAGTCAGCTACGAATCAAGACTTTAGCAAACTCTGTTCCCCGAATACGTAAACTGAGTATATTTTACACTTGGCGCGTACGAACATTTACATGACAATTTCCGATCTCGAGTTTAAGCGCACGCGTTTGTTTCCGTCACAAAGCACTAGATTTACAAGCCTGCTAAACTTGAGCGGTGTTGAACAATAGTCAGGGTTAAAAGTCATGTGAGCGACATAACACATCTATGGATTCACAGATAAACTGATAAACAGTCGAAGTGAGCACACGAATTTTCTAGAGAAGCAAATGGTAGTCTGAAATTTAGAGAATTATAATTTATCAAGCCATAAACATATCTTCGATTAATTATTAACCGCAGGAAAGGTTTATTTTTCATGGCGCTTCATACATTTGCATACAGTTTGTATTGTTGAGCAATCTCTCTCAGCAGGAATGACAAGCTTTTAGAAAAAACAATTAGTCGTTTCTTTTTCTTTGTGGCCTTAATGAGTGACGCCTCTTTCTTAAGCTCTGTCGAAATCACTTCTTTACTTCGTGTTCATGTTTAGGCAACACCTGTACGGAACCTACTGGAACACGGGTGTAGCAGTGACAGTTGGCCTTGGTTTATGAAGCGATTTCAAGAAACCTTAAACGAATGACCAAGAGCGAATTTCAAATCATATTTGGTGTCTGCATTAGCTTAAAATTTCAAAAAAAAAAGCAAACTCCATAATCTGACGGGTTCACTTGTATAGCCCTCTTGTTTATTTCATTTTGTATTTTAATGTCTTTTGGGTTCGCCTCGGACATGCATATAGCGAGTGAAACATATTCAAAAACTATTCAATGTACTTACAAGATCGTTAATTAATGGAGTTTTTAATGGTTTCTTTAAAACAATGAAATCAGGCATAAAAAATCAATAGCACAGGCCTTAAGAAACAAAGGAATTATAATATATTTTTGGATTCAACGGCTCATCAGGCTCAATGGTCACGTACGCGCTATTATACGGAGACTTCTAAAACTTCTAAAGTGAGGTAGTGAAATACGGCGCAAAGATCAATTTCCAAGCCAACGTGTCTAAGTTTTCTTGGTCAACGAGGACTTAAGATGGTTCTCTGTTAACGAAGGGTTAACGTGATGTATAACTTAAGTTATTTTATGAATTTATGATTGATCATTGCAGTTATACACACAACTTAAGCAGTTGTGAAATTTAAGAAACCTGACCTTCCAGCACTGCACTGGTATCGCAGAGGTTATGGGTTCGAATCCCGTTCAGGCCAGAATTTTTTAATTTCACAACTGCTTAAGTTGTGTGTATAACTGCGATGATCAATCATAAATTCATATCTTTCTCCGCAGTTCAAATATATGATCTTTCATACATTCATTTGCATTGAGTTATTTTAGGGGTTTGATTTGTTTCATAATCTATTGGGTTTAATTTATGAACTACTATGCCACTAAAAATGAACTATTGAAAGGACTGCGGCTTGAGGGTACAGGATCTGACATATCTGAGCTCGAAATTAGTTAATTAACTAATCTCTGACATCACCTGATGACGTCAATAACATCACTGAAATCAACGGATAATCAATAGGTAATCATCGGTGGGTAATAAGTTGACCAGTGGTTCAGTTATTGCCGATGATCAAAATTTACCCGAAACAACATTCACTTGTCGAAAATTTTTGATAGGCTTCAACGTAAAGAGGTTAAATTAAACGAAAATTAGTTCCAGTGGGGGTCCTGCTCAGGTAATGTCGTGAGTAAGAAGCGTTTTTTGTATAAGACGGATCGTAAAGACAGATCCAATAAACAGTAAAATCTATGTAGGATTACTGGAAACATCTCTCAATCATTATGGAATGAAATATATGTTATTTACCGACCCAAAGCCGGTAAATAACTTATTTATTTTTTTCTTACTGTAAGGGAGCTCAATTTTGTCACACAGCGAGCTAGCCGGGCGGAATCGCTCCGTGAGCGGGCAAGATCGAAAATTTCCGCCCGCTCACGGAACCAATCAGATTGCAGGATTTAGAGAATTCCGCCCGCTCACAAGCCAAGAAAAAAATAAATATAGTTATCATCTACCAGTAAACAAATCGGGCGAAAAATTCGTTTTCGTTTTTGCCTGATTTCAATTTACTGGTATTGAATATAGTTATAATACATTGTATACCAGTAGACAAATCGGGCGAAAAAGTCGATTACTTTTTTGCCATATTTCAGTTTACAAGTATTGAATATATCAATTCTAAATAAATAGTATAATATTGCCACTGGTAAAGGTTTGCCAGATTTTTTTTTACTAGTACTAGTAAAGCATTTTAACAAAAAGCTCTGCGAATATCTGATTACACTTATGCTCGTTCTGTTCAAGATCAAGCGGGAGAGGATGCCGGGAACCAATTATCACAGCACAACGACGCTTAAACATAGCTTAAACAGAGTTAGAAACCAGAAAGAAAATACCTGGGAAGTGCCTCCTCAAGCATTTACGAGCATACACGCTCTGATTTTTATACCATAATTAAATTAATGCGCGCGTTCTGATTGGTCAATCAGGTATGGTTTTTTTGTTCCGGTAAACCCATTGAAATTTCGCGTGTCTTTTGAATTAATATATAAAAGCGCCTGCGGCTCGTGGCTTACGAATTCTTCTCGTGTTCTTCCAACATCCCGCGTGGTTTATCAGCCTATAAACCATAGAAACTTGTGGTTTTTTGCTTTAATTACTGGTTAGGTACGTACTCCACTGCAAATGTCTACCTTTGATTTTGACCCATTTTCAAACATTTAACCCTGATTTGTTAAATGACCCTGTTAATGAAGGCGAGCAACGTCACAACGAAAACACATTGTGAAAAGATAAAATATAACATAAAGAAGCAAATAAAATATTTCAGTCATTATTTCAGCGATTGACGCCATTGCCACGTAAAACGAGATAAAGCAACGTTACTCCATATGACATTAAGCAGTAAAGTAGAACTTTAAAACGAAAGTGAACCTCCGTTATTCCAAAATGCTATGAATTGACTGACCTCCAAAGAGATCGATCGAAGCAATCACACTCAACAGCTCAATTTGCCGTACTTGCTCAGTTACTAGCTTTGCCAGGTAAAGAAATTCAGGAAGAAAATCATCTTCTAGCAGACATACTATTAAACTGATTGCCATCAAATTTTTTAGATAAAAAAAATGTTATGATATATTGTACGTATACAGTGCAAAATATCCTAAAAAGAGCCGCTAAAGCACTCAGAATATTTAAATGGTTGCCAACGGCAACTCATACGTTTTTCACCTTCTTTCCTACAGTGGAGGTTCAAACGCAAGTAGCTATAAGGAAATTAAAAACCACAGTTTAAAGATTTTCCTTTAGAAATATCCTTAAATGCTTTCTCGTGACTCTTTCGTAGGGATTAACGATTTTTGAATAATTTCGTGTCAATTTAACGGGAACAATGTACATTACGTACTTTACGTTCTTTACGATGCTGGCAATAAAAATGACATATTGGAACATTTTCGATTATAAGGATAGCTAGGTAGTTCAGCTAATTGCTCGAAAGTATCAGGAGAGGTTTTCTGTTGAAAGCATGGCTAATCTGTCGATTGTTAGATTGAAGCTGCGTTAAAAGTCGTCTTTAGTTGCTGATCCGATCGCATCAAACGTCAATATACATGATTTATGGGATATGTACTTCACAAATTGTTTCAACACCAAGCTAGCATAAGACAAACTTAAGCACTTGACGTTTTCGAACTACATACCTTCATCGCCGCCCTATTTGTTTCTCAGTGGGTAATCTCAGCGTGTGTTTATCTCTCGACACACGCTAAACGGCAACTTGTTTCTATTCTTTCATCAAAGATAATCTGCTTTATTGAAACTGATCATGCATTACAAATGATGTCCGCCTCTGGCGATGACGTTATAGACATAATTAAAGTATTGCCCGGTCACGCGATTCAATACGCGGTGAACTTTTTTTTCAGTAATTTACATGACAAAATAAACCTTTTACACAAATTTCCAGACCGGTAGGTTCATTTGAGTTGCAATCTTGAGTTCTCATTTTCCTTAATTTCCTCCATCCTGGGTTATAAGAACTGTCCGGTTAAAATCGAGAGTCACGCAAGGCACATTCCTTGTGTCAGTATACCTGACATCTCCCTACTGGTCCATATTTATTTCCTATGGCACTAAAGCAGTTAAGAGATTCAAAATAGTAATAATATTTTGTTGATAATTTTGTGTATTCTCTCAACCTACCCGTTTGAATTGTATCAATATTTCAAAAAGAAATGATATACTGATCATTCTAGGTGCAGAGTATTAGATATTAAAATCAATACTTCTTATTTAGTTCTCTTCATTCTTCTAAATTCATCTTATTACATTTTGTTTCAACTGGTCTCTGCATGGTTTATATGATTTTTCCGTGTGAAAACGAGAATTTGCCAGAGGTCAAGGTATCCACTGGTTGCTCGAAACCTATCATATATCGTTTCGACGTCACTTCACGTACACCGTCTTCATTCTAATAAATAACACATCAGAGGAATCGATCATATTATACAGCTCAAGAGCCAAATTTGAACCAGAAATTAGAGTATAAGGAACGATCAAACTGTTGAGTGGGAAAGCAATTCCTTCAAATTACAATATGAGCTAGTGGACAGTAGACTCAATTCCAAAGGAGAGACGAATTACTAGAATAGCTCAAGAAATTTGAAATTTTTTTAACAAAGTGAACAGAGTGAACAAATAAAGAGGTAAAAAAAGCTAAAAGCACTGGTTTCGTACCCGGACGAGTAGGTTTAATTTTAGCGAGTCTCCGTGACCACTACGCTCGACAGCTGGCTCCCAGCGTCTAGAAATTTTAATACATAATATCGCTTCTGATCGGTAACCTGACATCATTTAATAGATCTCTTAGTTACTTACCGCCTCTACAAAACCCCTCCTTCAGTCAAGCCATTCCTAAATCGATAAAAGACTGACTGTCTTCCAGATCGGATGGGGCTGACACCACTGACACCAGTTCACCAATTGATATCAATCTTGTTCGTATTAACCATCGAGAATTAAGTGACCATAAAACTCTACAGCGGCCCGAAAGACTAGTGATAAGAATCTATACGTGATAATGTTTATACTCTTGAAGCTAACAGAGTGCTATGACATTTTATCCAGACTTGAACGCGTGGATTTTTCGTTTTCTCATGTTCGCCGGATATTTGAGGGTGTTGTTTTAGTTAGGTATTCATTAATCACATGTCTGAGTAAATATTAAATATTAAACTGCCGTTGCTAGTCAAAAAATAACGAAAACGTCTGGTCTGCAGGTCACGCAGTGTCAACTAATATCATATACACCCGAAGTTAACTGAATTAATATCAGACTTGGTAATGAAGTGTCTCGGGATGGAAACACGTGAATATTTCGTTTAAGTACAAAAGACGCGTGCAGTTATATTTCTGACAAAAATTTTAAGTTCCTATCGTGTGACTTCTCTTTTCACTGGTTAATAATTTTATTTATTATAGCTGTCGGTTAATACGCGCACTGTGATTGGTCAATTTAGCGGGCCGTACTCTACTGTACGGCTCGCTAAATTCAAAAGTTTGTTTTAGCCGCCTTGCAAAATGTCACTTAAGAAAATTTTGTAAAAAAATTTTTCTTTGTAAAAAAATTTGATCTTGAATTTGAAGTTTGAACGAACGTTTTGACGACTCAAGTCGCTTTTTGTGGAACCCAATAAATTGTCCTCACGTTTAGGATTTGTCGCGTGTCAATCAGCAATGGCCGTTCCGCTTGATTTTTGATCTCTTTGAACCCAGAGATATAATCTTACTAACCTCGTTTTCTCGGTCCGAACTGTAAGTTACGGATCCTCGTTTTTTCCGCTCGGACTTATGGCCCGCGCGCTTCGCGGAAAAAAACTCGTTCCGTAACTTACAGTACGGACCTCGAACTCGGTTAGCAAGAGGAATAAATACTTTTTTAGTGCCTTGGTCACGCGATGCCAGATGACTCACTCTAATTTCTTCTTCCTAATTTAAACTTACAAATAAATTTACTAAACAACCAGAGAAAAAATATTTGTCATTTCTAATCAGTCAATAACTCTTTTGTATACCGATTAAAACTTCCCAGTTGGACCCTCGCTACTTTTAAGGCAAAGATAGAAAACGAAACTAAGAATGAGCGAGAGACAATCAAGGTAAGAGAGTAAATCCCAAGCCTTACAGCTAAGGTCATCTCCATCTTCAGACATACGTACCCAGTTCGTCCGCGCATGTTACTCGCGCGTTGCGTGGATGTTTTCGTGGGGGATTTGTTTATGTGTCGCTTGAAAGCGAAGGAAAACCTCCAACGCTATGGGGATGCCTTCTTTTATATAAATATCAAAGAAGCAAAGGAACTTTTACGCTAGCCATGTTTCAATACAATTCGAAACTTTAATAGGAGTTTAAGTAAGAGACTGATGTCTCCTACCCAAACAATAATGAACTGAATGCATGGCAGACAAATGTGCAGCAAAACGAGTGCAAAGTCCAAACAAGAGGATTGAACGCTAATGAGACTCAAATTCCTTATGATAAGCATCACAAAGTGTCCTCATTGGTAAAAAGACACCAAAACACACAGAATTCTGTCAAATATGAAGTAATATGAAAATGTCAGATAACCTTACCAAATATGAAGTACTAATTGAACAATACTTGCGTTCAATCCTGGACATAAGTGCGACAACAACGCCAAGGACCACAACGACTTTATATTCGACTCACGAACCTCGCAAGAAGTTACATTCATTCAGTTTGTTTATGACTGTCAGAGGTATTTTAAACAGAACACATGATGTACGACAACAAAATTCAAAGGAAATTGGCCGTTGATTTCACATTCTTTAGAATACGCAGAATGTGCATGTGTTCATTTCATGTTGTTGCTTCTGGCAAGAATGGCAAAGAAATGAACCAAAGAATTATAATGCATGCGTACACAGCCATTGTACTCTATTGAGGGTCGTGAAGCGGGTTACCAATTCCCAGTTTCCAGCCCAAATTTTTGCCAAATCCCAGTTCCCAGCTTAAATTTGGTCCAAATCCCAGTTACCAAATCTAAATCCCATTCCCAGTGATTGTTTGCAGACTAATGTGACGTCGGTTGGATACACACATACCTTCACCTGGACTGAAGAAAATCTCTCATTCTTCTGGTGAGCAGTCTTTGTCTTTCAGCCCTTGTTGGATAACCATATTGAAACCACTTGTATCATCTGCACAATCTTCGTCAGACTCACTGTCTCCACTTTCGCTGCTGCTGTACTCGTCACGTTGATCAGTGCAGGTGAGAACCTCCACAGGCTGTTCATCAGACTTACCTTCTGGACGTTCTGCACTTTCCTCCGGCATTGACCTTTGCGCACGAGGAAGTACAAACTGCAAATCTAATGGATTAAGCAATGTCTGTGTTTCGTAGATTTCAGAGGCAGTGTCCCAGCTATGGCCATGGTGTAGTCTTGTCGCACACGTCGCTGCCTTACAATTACACACCTGCCGTATCGTTTTGCCCATACTCTCATCTCTGCTTTATCATTTCTGGACAATCTTTGTCCGACCGGTTTAGGAATTTCAACAAGAACCATAGCAACCGACCAGTAGCAGAAGGTTCAACAGGGTAGTATGAGGTGGGATGCGTGTAATAATGTGCAGACCATTGTGTGACTCTCTTTACTCTTTCTTCAACTGATGAACCAAAAATCTGTGAGTATTAGTATAGAGTAAATGTTTCCTTCTTAAAATGAGTGACTGGATGTTGGTTCTCAACTTTCAAGTAACGTTAGGAGTGATTCACCTCGAAACCTGGATATGAAGACAGACCTTTGATGTTTTCTACCTTGCGAAGTGATCGGTGCCATCAGTTCAAACGACTTCAAACACTCAGTGTTTGATAAAGTACCCTCTGGGCCATCAGTGGAGTTCTTTTGACAAGGACTGTAGCTCTCTTGCCTTCCGTGAGCAATACTTCACGTACTCCAGCGCCCCGTCCACCATAGCAATTGCTTCATTAACCTACTCTTGTGGTTCTCTAACTGTGCTTTTTTTGGAATGAATGTTAATAGCTTTCACCAAGAAACTCTGCAATCCCTGTCAACGGTCTGTTGATTAGATTGACCGCGCCAGAACCAGAATATGTAACGTAAATGTTACGATCAAATTCAACGAAGTTTCTAATTGGTTGACACAGTTGCTCGTGCAAGTAGCAGTGCCACAACAAGTGGCAGCCGCTGAGCCTGAGGTTGAAGACGATGAACTCTCAAACACCACGTTTGCTGTTCCTTTTTGAAAAGATGACACTCGCTGAATCACTCGGATGAACAAGGAGCGTGATTCACTCTCTCTAAGCATTTCCATCTGATCATTAGTTCGCAATACAAAAGGCGCTTTTTAGGGTTGCCTGGTTCAATGTGGTCCACATAAAACATTTCCAGTGCATGGTCCACAAACCCCCGCTTCGCAGCAGAATCCTCAACTCCACACTTTTCCACAATCATATTTTGTAATTCTCTCTGGCTGCGGCTTAAGTTTAACGAAAGTTTACAATTTTCTGTGTGTATTACAGCATTTTTTGTGTTAATATACTTGCTTTCGATGATCATAGTCCGCGAATTGGACGCCATTTTTATCTTTCCCGCCACGTGCAAACATGCATATAATTTCATCAACAACAACAAACCGCTGACCAGAAAAACTGACGGACTTTACAAGAAAACCGTGTGGAGCCTGGTAGCTAGAAAGCGGAAACGAAAAAAATATAATGATTCTATGTGTCTACTGAGGTCTAATGATGCAGAATTTTAATTCTTTATTCAAAAGAATAGGCTCAATTAAGCAGTGGTGTCAAAACACTATAGGGTCAGAGAGCGATTAAAAAATAAAAATCCCTTTCCCATTTTCGAATTTGTTCACCCTATTCCCAGTGGTTGAATCCCAGTTGTCACTTTAACCCTTCACGCCCATCTGCAGGTATGTTTATCTTTAAACATCGCAAATTAAAACCGAATAAATGGTTAAAGAATTAACAGCCAAACGAGGACAAAGCAAACGAAAGCCCAGTTGTACAAAAAGACAGCTGGAAGAGCAGAAAACATCTGTGTATGAAACGTCTTTTGAAAACCAAAAATGTAAATAACCAAATTTCTCGCCATTTTGCCTCAGTCGGTTGCGAGAAAGCCGCTTGGACTGTCCACGCATCGCGTCAGTAACATCATCGGAAGAACTGGGTACCATGTCTAAAAATAACCTAAGAGGGATTACCTAGGGTGTAAGGCCCTCACAATCGAAGTGAGTGATCGGTACTCCTTTCTATTTTTCAGCGAGTTAATGCACAACTCATTTTTTACAATTTGAACTTAACAAGCACGACACCCTCCTCCCCCACGCATCCCTCCCCCACCCCCTTAAATTTGTGCGTTGGGAATCAACATCTTGTGGAAAAGTCTGATGTCTGATTTTTCCAGTTTCGTATTCTCATTATTGGACTGAACTATCTTGCAATGAGGCTAATGGACTGCCAACGATGTACATGCGGCGTATATACGTACGTAATTTTACAGTTAAAACGGCATTTTTTGGTGAAAATTTGGCAGTCAAAGGGTTAAAAGAGATGATGCATTTGTTAAGACTCCCCATATAAGCCACAGTTGCAAGCTATAGTTCTAGTTGAATACCGAAAATACGAAAATGGTCTATTGTCCTGACATACTGACATGAGCCTCATCTTTGAGACGTTCAGTCTGCCAATAAATTTTGGCCACCCCTTATTTTTTGTGGTTTTCGAGATGATCTAACCATTAATTATACCAAACAATAGGGAAGAAACGAATAAGCCCAACAAAATGTATATGCAATGGTACGTAGTGAACTAAGTTAGCTCAAACAGAAACAATTAATAACTTGATGGTTATTACGGTATAAAATCGACTATCATGGGGAATTTGCTAAGCTGACGTTTCGAGTTTGAACCACTCTTGGGAGAGAATTTAAAAAATGTGAACCAGAAACAATAACAATTAAAATAAAGATTTTTTCAGAGTGAAAATGAACAGATGAACTACAACACTTAAACATTAGAAATATTCTTTTTATACTAAACTCTCATCAAATGTGAGCAGGCAAGCAGTCAATATAGATCCCTTGGAAAGCGGTGAACAGTCATACAGAGATGCAGGTAATTGTAATGTAAACTAAATAAAATTATACCACCGGTTCTTTTATGCAATACTGATCTACGTCAGATAACTGAAACGTTTTCCATATAACAGAAGGGCTTACAATTCATGTAACCAGGAATTGCGAAAATCTGCGGAGAAAGTCTTCAGATAATCAAGAAATTTCGAAAATTTCCGCTAAGAAAGTGCCGAGATCACTGGGAAGACCTGGCGAGGTTGTCCTCTTTCAGCCCGGAAATTCCAGAAAATGCTATTCCATTCGTCACACGAAATTTCGAAACTTCAAACCAGAATAGGAACACCAGTAATACCACTAATACTTGAGATATCAGGCAAACCTAGCAGGTGAAGGCGCGCGGTTTGCCTTATGGTTGGCAGGTTGGACTCTTTGGACTCTATCAGTGGTGGCCAATAAAACGTAGAAAATTGTTGCGTGTCAATTTAACTTCAAATTCTGACGCGCATTGTCAGTTCTGCATTTCGGTTAAGCCTGTTTTGTATCATTTCTCAAACTAGCGAAATATGACCGACGGGGAAGTGAAAAAGAAAAAAAAAGGAAAAAGGAAAAATGAAAGTACTCAAACCCAAAATTGTCAGGGGCTCCTGAAGTTGTCTATGACATAAAATGAAACAATAGTGGATGAAATTTTACTTGTTTAAATATTTTACCCTTTAAATTCTGTTTACGTGCTGAGTTGCGCTTTAATTCTCAAGCATTCACGTCGTAATAATTCGATCTATTTTGTAGCGAGTAGATCACTTTCCAGCTTCTGTGTCAAATAAAAACTGAATATAGCAGCGACTAAAATATGATTCGAGAATAGCATGGTTTGTTTTGAATAATACTGCTTCTATGTCCCGATTTTTCTTTTTCTGCCGATTCAATAAAATGTATATAGTCGCAAAAAACATTTCGCTGAGAAAGCTTAAATCTAGTCTAAGTAACGATCATTCTATTATTTTCTTCTTCAAACACTGGATCTACGTGGGATATCTTTGTTAGCATGCAGGTCTAGAAAGGACTAGATCCTACGCGTTTTAATCAATATAGAATAAACATATTTTTTTTAAAAAATATTGTATTTATGAGTACACTATTCCCGAGAAACCCGTATAACTAATATTATTATGAGAGAGTTTCGTAATATTTAGGGATTTTTTATTGGTGTTTATCCAACGAGCGAGATAGTCTAAATGTGAATTATTGTATTTATAGAGTACCTGCTAGTAACAGCGGCTTTGTCATTCTGTTCAATCCATCCTCAGCTCTCCTATGGAGAAATTTAAATGTTTCCTTTGTACGGCACAATTCGTGTCTTGTAATTGCCTATCCATTTGTGTTCGAAAAAAACTATGACAGATTAAAATCTGGAAGGTTTCAGATCACAGAATTTCTGCTGTTTTAATCGAAACTTGTCAATGGCAACATCCAGTATGCAAATTTTTTATGCACCTGACGTGCGTTGGCATAAACACAAAGGAAAACGTTAATTAGGATAAAAGCACTTTACATCAAAACCTTAGTTCACACGTGTACTGATCTGAAAATTCTTATTCTCCTCAACAGTGCATATATTTCTTTATATGTTGGACCTGAGAAATTGAGCCTTCATCGCAATAATGCTTCCGCTCTAATTTTCTCTTTTTCCCTCTAATTATCCTGATGAGAGTTTCGCCAGGGAGAAATTCGATTTTATCTCTAAGTTTTTTACTGACGGCCGAGGCGATTTTCTTTGCACGGCATTTCCACTTAGGATTTCAGTATAATACTTTCCTCTAATTTCGTTACCAAATGAGTTTAAAATAATTCGCTTTAAACAGGTTGCAACAAGGATTTTGGTCTAAGACGCGTTTCTCACGATTGCAATCATGGTAGAGAGGCGACGAATGTAGGCAGAAATATTTACCTTGTTTACCTCCAGATTGCACATAGAGTAACCGCACCCTCGCGGGTTTCTCCCATATTAAGCCCCATGGGTATATGCTGCTGTAAAGGGTGTGGTTTTCAGGAAGTTTATTCTGGGATAGGGATTACAAATCAGGCACTTGTAGTTCAGAGTAGGGTATGATTTCCCCGAAATGGTCAGTATGTGAATAAATTAGTCTAGAAAAGGGTTCTTTGCCCGGGGTTCCAAGTGCCAGCTGAAACTCGAAATTGACTTTGTAAGATATTGGTTTAGTCAGCGTATGTCAGCGATGTTTCTGCATGGAAAATAACTGGTTTGAGATAGAGTATGATTTTTTGGTATCGTCTAGAATAGAGTTGTCCTTGCAGCACACCCCTACCCAATGTTTTACAGGCTACTACCCGATGAGAGTACCCCACCCTCCGATTGCATAAATATCACAGAATTACGATAATTTAAACAATCGCTTTGGGTTTAAAGGAGGCCTAATTGAGATGGCAAACGAGGCTGCTTTTCCCATTAGAATTTCCGAAAACACCTAGATGAATTTAAGAAGGGGACCCCTTTAAAGATGTCAAGTGGCAAAGATTTTTCTTTTTTCTTTTATTGAAGTAAAATTTTCATGCAATGATTACCATGTTTTTAAGATGACCGTTGTTTGACAACTATCATTCCAAGCTTATCTTTCTTTATGAAGAAAACAATAAAAGAAATAAAAGGAAGCTACTATGAACATGCCCATGTAAGGAAAACTGCAACTTTTGTGATAAATTTTCAAAATTCACCTAAAATTTACTTTTTAATCCCACATTTAATTTATGTTATTTACTTACGTTTTTCCTTTCTCTATTTGCAACAATTAAATTTAATTAATGATACTTCAAGCTTAAATTTACAGCAGAACTCTCTGTTGCCAATTCCTCCGAATATTTTTCCAAGGCTGAATAATTGTTAATTTTTAGTAGCCAACACAGTGAAAGGTTTCGAAGTAACAAAAAAGCTACCCAGTATAAATATCTGGCCGGGTTATCTCTAAATGTTTGGAAATAACATTGCAAGAAAAAGGATATGTTAATGAAAGAACGTCCTGGTCAAGTTGAGAGGGAGAAAAATTTGGAAACAATTTTCAGTATCAAAACAATGTATCAATGTGCTGTACCAGGAAGTTGTGAAAGAGATCTTATCATTCCAGGTATACGAGCACCGACTGGAGAATGGCATCTCAGGAGAGACAGTATTGATCTGTAACAACTGTTTATTACAGCTTGTATTGTCGACATGGGGGATTAGTACAAAAGAACATGGCACCCTTACCATAGATAACCGTCAGCTTGACTTCAAGATCCTTGTATTAAATAAATTAACCCAACCCCATTTTCTGAATTTGACTTCAAATCCAATTTAGCTGACAGTGAGATCCATTGCCTATGATTTTCACCAACTATAACTACACTATAAGACAACGGTAAAGACTGGTAAAGCAAGATCCCGCCCAGGTGCATTTCAATATATACAGATAGCAATTTGTTTTAAATAATGTACATTTCATGCAGGCAGCCTCAATTGCCTGCATTATATCATACTCTTTTTCAATAGTCTGTACTTTGTCAAATAAATTATCTCTCTTCTTAGTACACATAGTAAAAGTTTGACGTCCCAGGATTCAAATAGCTCTGCAAATGTCGCGACTGTTCCACTGCTGCAGTTACACGTTTATTAAAATCACTGTGAAGGATGTCTCCGCCTCGTGGAACACGGTAGAGGAACCCATCTACATTAAGCATGCATAAGCCTTTGCCATTCATCAAGAACTTGTCGGCTGTGACTCCATGTATGCTGTAGCGGTCTGTTGCCCATTTGAGCCACTCCATCACTTCCCATTTATTCCACACTCTGGGATCTGAAGAGGAAAACAAAACATTTAAAGCTCTGATGTACATCTAATTCCTGTATCTCACTTCATATTATGAGGCAATCAGAAATGAGAAGAAAGCATATAATCAACAGCTACATGTGGGTGATTTGTTCTAAATTGTCATGAAATTTCTGACAAACAATGTCCCTGATGATAGACTATGAGTAGTCCCTCTTTCGCAGAGTCTGTTGGAACGAAAGAAACTTGCGAGAAAAAAGGTTGTGTGAAATCCTCGCAGGCCATTTTTTTGTTGTGTTTATTTACAGTCACACTGGATGCACTAAGCAGAAGAGGGGCTTCTCATAGTCCAACCTGATGGCACAAATAATTATCTCCTGCTCACATGCATTACCATGCACAAAGTCAGCTCCTATAAATAGAATTGCAATCACTGATACTTTTTTTTGGTGATCACTGATATGCAAGGTGAGGTGCACCATGAACTTTTGGAGTTAGTGATTTCTGTTTCGCAGGATCCTGTTGTTATGATTTGGAGATTTTTATCCTTTGTACGGTGAATAAATTTTTTATGGTCTGCAAGTTGCACACAATTGAAATTCTAACCAGGGATGTGCTATAGAAGCACCCTGGTGTTGGAGACACCACACTTTTGCCTTTTGGACTTTCTCATGTGAGCTGAAGTACTCGGTTTCCAGGCTTTCATGGTTATGAACCTTTGGACTCCTTGTAATTTTTCCTAGACCACAGCCTTGTTAACAATGTTGGTGGCTTTTTAAACTAATGCACATACTTGAAATACAAGTGTAGCACCATAAGTGAATGAGAAAGAAGTGCTTCATTTTAAGTGAAGACAATGACGTCAATTTTAATACAGAGAGGCAATAAAGATGCCATAAATAATCAAGATGCTATCTCACACAAATTTTGAGCTCCGTTACAGAAATTAATGTGAGTTGAAAGAGTCTTGTTGATTAATTATTTCCCTGTACCTTCTTCTACCACGGTTACAAAAAGTGATATTTTTACTCCATTTTAGACAACAGTTGCTTCCTTATTACCATTCACAAACTAAGATATTTTCTTACATGTATGAACCTCACCTGCAGGAACTCGGGGCTGCTCAAAGTTAAACACATTGTCTTCATCATCAATATCAGGCACAACACAGTCTTCAGATGTTGATGTGCTTGCCTTCTTTCTCGTTGGTGAGGGTATGTCTAGAAAGGGCAGACAAATCAAGATTTAACAGTACAGCCAGACACACATACAGTGCTTACACAGGATAAATCTTACATGCAGTGACAGACATTGCATTTTCCTTGTTCTCAAGCAGCCTACAAATTTTTATTATGAAAAATCTAGATTTAATCCTTGGATTTGCTGCCTGCTTGAATATTTCCAATAGCCAAAACTATTTTTTGTAGTTTGCATGACAAACTAATAAGTAGAGGCTTCAAACACACTTCTCCTGTAATTTAAGTTCGGCAAATATTCTCATTAATGTAAGGGCAGAGATTCTAGACGACAACATAATTAAGAATCCTTATTCACAATATATCAATTTCACATTGCTGTGATCACAATGTTGACTTTGTGGACTGCGTGGGAACAATATTTTCACCACAGACTGCAAGGTTCTGCCATGATATAAATGTATGAAGGTGTCTCTGAAACATCATAAAACTGTGGGGGTGGATTATAATGATGAAATGAGGAATGATGTTTTTTGATTGCTTTCCAAACTTATCCATGTGTGGTGCTTAACTACCTTAATTTCAATCAAACTGGCTGATTCATCAAATGACGTAATTCTTGGTAACAATATTGATGCCCGATAATTGCAATTGAGCCCCACTCACTTGTGGTGGGTGTTGAGATTGATCAACGACTGTTTTACATGCTGCTTGGCCAATACTGTTAAGAGCTTACAAATATTTACAAGCCATTTTACTGAGAAAAAAATTTAACAAAAAAAAAAACTTGATATCATTTGAACAAGAACAATTTCCTGAAAAGGTATAAAACTGATGGTTACATTTGTATTACCATTTTTGTCACATTCAGATTCTATTTTCAGAAAGTTAATTAAATGTAAGCATGATATTGCTCATGAGAATAGCGCAAGATTTGCGTCATAAGTTCTAAGTTTAGCTCTACACAAGGAAACCAAAGTTAAGAACTGACATGAATTTGTAAATGAGTGCTGCTTGCTTCAACTATATAAAAAAATTGTTTCTTTCACGACTCTCTAACATGCCTACATGTTTTGGTTGATTTAACATACAAATTCAATAAATCAGTGTTTTTTAGCACCCTATACTGGAAAACACTTGTCTGAAAATTCCAGCACTGCTAATTAAAACCATTGTGAACGAAATCTTGTAGCACCCTAGTGATACTAAGCAGCAATTCACAAATGCAAAATGACAAACTATCTTGTCACCGTCCCCAAGGCAAGTTAGACACTGTAAAATTAAAAACTAAGATAGATGTGCTTTGATTTGCAAATAAAACACACTTTAGCGAAGCACCTGGAACTAAGATGACACGCATGTTGGCCCGTAACATTGAGATCATCATAGGCTTAGAGGAAAAAAACACGACTTATCAGTTGATCTTTGCGTCAATGTCATTTTTTATTAATAGACAAGGGATGTATCTAAGGTAGCTTGTTCTCAACAATAAAAAAAATTAAAATAATTTTAGTGAAATAAAAACATACACAAGAGCCAAAGAGCTGCCATTTAACAAGAAACTGTTTTCAGGTTTGTCACAATCAAAATTTGAATGTTCTTTGTTTAAGAGTACTGGGACAAAATGCAATCCTTGACTATCGTAGGTTAAGGGAAAAAAATATTAAAACCACAAAAGAGCCCTCAGGTCTAATTTGGACAAAGAATGAAAATGATAGTTTTTCAATTCAAACTTGAATTTTACCAAAGTATTTTAACTACATCTGAGTTTAACAAAAAGGAAACTACCGGTATTTTATTTTGGATAAAATTTTGGTCGTTTGATCATCATTGGTTTAGGACAAAGCAATTGAAAAAGGAAAATTTTGACGTAAGATTACTTAACTGCCCACACAAAGCTTTTACTGATGTGAAGCAACATCTGCATTCGCACTCGAGATGTTAGTACAAGAAGTTATCATTTTAAGTTTCATATTATGATAAAAGATACATGTATTCCAGATAGATCAGAATTTTAAGATTATCAAAACGAGATAAATATATTATCCTTTCCAATGCAAAGTTGAAAGATATTAATTCAGTTACACACACAAAGAAAACGTCCAAAAGCCTGTATCCATCGAAAATACGTGGGTTTTGTTTTTGACCGGTCGACAAAAGAAAGTTATAATTTACCTGAAAGCAAGACATAGATCATTTATAATTTCTCTCGTGTAGCAAAGTAGAAAACGCCAATTCAAACAAGTCAGCTCATTGCATTCCAAACTAAAGCAAAAAACCGCAAATAACACACATTTTTGTGGGCGTCCAGAATACAATTTTCTGCAGGCGACAACAAAAAGTTCTTTGAAAGAACTATGACATAAATTCAAATGGTGTGATTGCTAAACCTACGCAAATTACATTAACCATGAAAAGATTTAATTACAGAACATTCTCCAAGGACACAATGCTTTTAAATTACTTTCACTAGCAGCAAGAGCGGAAAAGAAAGACTCTCTCGTCAGCGTGGTGTTTACTAATCTATGACACAAATTATTGCCATTCGTCACATGTAAAATCACGTTATGAAAGCTGACTTCCTGAAAACGCGGAGCGCCGCCTTATAAACTCACACATGATGCAAATGTCTTCCACGTTGATCAACTAACCTTGAAAATTCACCCTAATATCCACCTGGACATCTTCAAGAACTCCTTGCTGCCCCAACGTAAGATTGTCTTGAAGCTGCGGGAATAAAATAGGCGGATATTGGCCATCAAACGAGCAAAAAAGTCAATGCCCGGCCCTGGGAGGTGATCTGTCAAACATCACACAATATACTGAAATGCCATTAAACCCGTGATAGTCACAGCGTCACGTTATAAATATAAGCCCAGAATAATTAATATCGCCAAATCTTTTAGCGCAAAAATCGTCTCAATATTTACTCAAAGCAGAACTTTCTGTCCCGGTTGTATAAGATTGTCTACTTTTAAGCAAAAAACACGTTTCTGTAAACAGTTTCGATCCTTTCTCGCATCATGTGAGCATGCATTGAAAACGACAAAGAGCACAATCTAATGAAATCAACGCTTTGGTTTGCACACATTTTCACTTTGCAGCTCAGTAGTTTGGAGAGTTTGACAGTAATAAAACATTTAAGCTACAAATGAAGTGAAAAACAAACGAGAAAATTCGAGTTTTGACACAAGAAAGCCCTTGAGCGTGTCGGCAGCGGCGTGACCTCATATGCACGCGTGTTGCCTTTATTGTCTCGCGCGGACATAAAAAAATTCCATTCCGGCATGCGGATTCTAGAATACACTAGAATTAAAGCTACTTACCGGATTTCCTTGAAAGAAAACTTCTTGCTCTCCAACTGTAAATCCCTCTTGCGCCTCGATCATTTGCTTCAGTCTGAAGACTGTTAACGAAAGATGGATTCGCAGAGGAAACGGTGTTCGTGGCGTTCCATCATCGACGAGAACACTAGCAAGGAAAGGAACAAACATGGAACTCAGCCAATAGATCCAAACCACAAGACGAAGCAATAAAATTGGTCAAAAATACCACAGATAAACTGCTATCTATTCATTGCTCAAGCTCACCGAATGGCCACTGGATCGCTCATCGTCTCGGCGTAATTTCTATTAACGAAATTCGAAAATCAGGGCAACGAATTGCAGGGGTTACGTGCAAGTGACGCGAAACCGCCTGATCGAAAGAGCGGACCTTGCTCTGCGACAAGATAGCGCCAGTCAGAGAAAGAAACTCACTTGAGGGGCGAAAACCAGTCGCCGCTTATCAAAAACTTTCCGCACAACACATTTCATGAACTGTTTTCCCCTCGACTCCTAAGCTGTTTCAACGAGTATTGTCTTATAATAGGAAATGAAGTCATTGCTCCGTATTTTAGGACCCAGGAGGGTTGTCGTCATAGAAACATCAAGCTGCATTGTAGGCGGCTTCCTTATTTGGGTTGACAACTCCTTCGCGATATCGTAGCCGTTCCATATTAGGAAGTTGGCTTTACGAGGTTTGCGTGCCGATGACGACACGCCTACGGATCGGGTCACGAAGATATTCCGACAACTGTCGAAAATATGCGAAAGCTTTAAATTGGACAATTTTACCTTTTGGAGGTCATAGGTTGGTTCCGTGGTCTAACGGTTAGCACTTGCGACTCCTTAAAATCTTGGGAGAATTTTTTTACTTCTCTATTTTTATAAAAAAACAGGTAATGAAGTGAACGGTAGAATACATTTTAGCGCTTTTTTTACAGGCCATTTACCCTTCGCACGCGAAATTGCGTGAGGGGAACGTAAGTCTGTGATTATGAAAACACGGAGTCGACTAATATCGACCCTAAGTGACGCCTGCGGGGACGGTCGCCAATTTACGGTATTAAACCAAACAATGCTTTTCACTCATTTTAAGCAATCCCGGTTAAATTTAGAAACACTTGTAGAAAAAAACAAAAAGAAACATTGCACTGCTTTCTGTATTTAGGTTAGAATAGCAAAATTAATTTTTGAAAAAGGTCATAAATGAATCAAATATTAAACATGTACAACTTGAATAATACCATACATTATAAAATGTTATGTAAACGTGGAAGAACTGTTTTCGGGAAATAAATTGTGATCATTCAATGCACATTATGGAAAACAATCACTATTTTAGATTCTCTCTGGCAAACGATCACAAAATCAGTTGCAACTTACACATGCTGAAAATTTCGAGGCTCGTGTAAACATAGTTACTTTTATCAAAACAGGTTCCAAAGTCAAAGAGCGGACACTTGAAAGGTATTTTTATTTGTTCTTTATAAGTCACGTCTTTCACTGCCTTGCAATTATTATACAATTGAACTTTGCCTCGCTTCCAGCTGTCTGTCGAATCAAAGAAGCACGTTTTCATTGCACAACAAGTAATCAAAACAAAACGACTGTTGAATTAAAGTAATCATGTTTTTATTCAAAACACGTGTATTTCTGCCAATGTATTTTTATACGTGCAAATTGTCATGTTTTTACAGGCAATTCTATCTTATTTGCCCGCTAAAAAAGCAGATTCACTCAAGAAGCGATTACTCCACGCTAAACACTCCACATCCTCCGTAGATTTATCAGTTTCGATCCTTTAAGAAAGTCCTCCAGGGCGGGCAGAAAAGTAATTTCAATAATGTACAGAATTCCTCTTCCCATAGGCACAGTAAGCTACATCCGTGCCCTTAGTTTTCAAATCCTTCCGTAGATTGAAATCTCAACCAAGGCTGATTTCCTGGCTGTATCCTTGACAAAAGTCACGACTTCCAACGCCCACCATTGTGCGAATCTGGGCACATTTCCGATTCAAACGTACGTTCGTTTTTTAGTGTTTCGTTTTCTTATTTTTCAGGAGTGCGTGCTTCAGTGACATCTGCAAAATAATAAAAAAAATCAGATCACATATAAACTGTCATGTTAAATGTTTCAAAAAAAAAAACAAAAAAAAAACAGAGAAAGGCAAATCTTTGGGCGATGTGCTTATTAAAATTTTTCGTTGCCGAATTATCATTTTATCGCTGTCTTGTTTGCCGTCTCTCGACGTGGCGACGCTTTCCCGATTTAGCACAGATTTAAGAGTGCACATCTATAAAAGTGTGAAATATGACGTGACATATATAATAACAATTTTGCCTCATTTACAGGCACCTGTCCTCGCACACTTGCAACACACGCACAAAATACTTCGTGTTCGTTTCTTTTGCATGCATTCACAAGCTTGTTTTTTTTTTTTTTAGCACAGTACAAGCACATACAAGACTTGCTACCTGTTTATCTCGGAATGACCGCTTTGTTTTTCCTCTGACATCTCTATTATGCCGCATCATCATGAAGTTTTTGTTTCGTCTTTTCTCCTGAAAACGGGTGGAAACATTTGGGTTACTCTTCAAAAAACAGCGAAATTCAATAAACGGTCTCATGTTAAATGCTTTCCACAATCCAGTAAAATGAAGTCGCTCACCTTGTTTGACGTGCTAGCAAACTGGTTCAGTCTTTTCTTGGTCGCTTTCTTTGAGCCAAACTTTTCTCTTCCTTGTCTGTCGGCCTGCCAGTGAAAATAAGTAAATTAGATGACAATCAAAGGTGGGGAATACTTTGTGTCAGTTGACTTTACAAAATGAAAGATGCAACTTCAAACAAGAGATCCGGGATTCAAACATGGCCAATATTCTCTACCACGCGTAGACCAGTTCTGGCCCCCGTCTCTGTTACCAGCGTTGCGTGACAGAGACCTTTTAATTATCGAGAAACCGAGCGAGTAATAAAGCAAGAAAGCAAACAAGCGCGCCCGGGGTAAGCAAAAACTGGGGACGCAATTTCGTTCCCTTCGCATACTTTTGAAAAACGCCTGGCGACGCAAGCTAAATGCTCTCGTGTTTAATGTTTCTGATGCACTCTTCTTTTCTAATCTATTCGAGAGGCTAACTACGCAGTGGGAAACTTGCAGTTAACTTGATCTTTAAGCTTTCCGTTTTCTTTTAACCTTGGAAAACGAAACATACGGTGACTAAGACAGCCTCACACATGCAAAGAGAATACCAGATGGTCGGTTAAACCTGGGTGCGACACCTCAGGCAATTCTCACTGCGTGAGAACATGCATTGGGAGAAGCGACCTCCAGGTCAACTATAGTTAAGCTTTCATGATGTTTCCAGGTGGCATATAACCACCTTTGCATTCAGTCGCACAGCATGTCGAATGGCACTGAAGCTGGGAACAGAAGCAAACAAGCAGTCCTGGACCAAATGGATAAGAGAGAAGTGTTTTGCAGTGCCTTATCCCAAATTTGTCTACTCGCATTTTGTTTTCAGTTAAAAGCCGACATTGCAGGCCAGCGTTCCTAATTCAGACGAAAAGTGGCACGAAAAAAGAATTTGCAGCAAAATACCAACACAAACCGCAATAATCAGCAGAGTTATACTACTTTTGGCGGGAGACATTGGCCGTTTTTATACTAGAGACGCGTTACCCGTCTGGACGAGCTTCGGCAAACATTTGGTAATTCGCCCGGTTATCAGTCTCTAGTATAAAGACGGGCACAAGACGCGTTACCCGTCTAGATGAGCTACTTTTCGAAATCCGTCGTTTAAGACGCATTTCGAAAAGTTGCCCGTTCTTTATACTAGAGACGGATAACCGGACGATTTACGAAATGTTTGCCGAAGCTCGTCCAGACGGGTAACGCGTCTCTAGTATAAAAACGGCCATTGTCCGTTTATTTTTAGCTTTTCATGTATAAAAAAAGCGCCCATTCATGGAGAAATCTTTCATTGGGGATTATAGGAAGAGACAAGCAGAGATTGTCTAAAGTATTATGCGATACTATACTGTTATCACACAAAGGTTTGTTCTAGTCTCTGTAGATCCCCCTCCCACGCAAACTATACAACTGAGGAACTAGACGCGGGTTTCTCCTCAAACAGCATGGGAATTTTCTAAACAATGGATAACGCGAGCGACCCCACGAGTGAGTCTGAAAGTGCACTAGCTGGTCGGCGTCATTTTCACAGCAGCTCTTAGACGATCTCATAAGTATTTCCTCTTTCTAAAATTAGAGCATGAAGTCGCAATATTATGTGTAAACAGCTTTTCGAAAGATGTACAATAAAATAAACCACAACAGTAATTATTGCTCTAAACACGGGTGTTGCCATAAGACATTCCTACAAGTCGCCACAAGCTTTGTATTTGTTTGTGCATGACAGATCTTAGCTCGCTGAAGCTGTATCAAATGGGAGACAAAAGTGTGATCCAATCTGCGAGTCTTTGTCTGATTCGTGAGTTTAATCAGCCAGCGGTCAGTATTGACCGACTGTGAAAATATGCAGACGTATATTTTCCACGCTTTGACGTAGTCAGTCTGCTTAACGCTTCAAAGCGCTCTTCATAAATGTACCGAGTGCGCAATCGGTTTGCTTTGGAAGAACTACGTTTCCAAACAGAATCAAACCTAGTTTTTCTCGAACATCTTTATACGTTCTTAAAGTCTCGAATGCAGCTTATCGGTAGGAACTAAGGAACTAAGCCTAGATTTTTTTTAACAGTGAAATGATACTTTTGTAGACAATGATGACAGGACCAATACTGGAATAATCACCGACACGATTTCACCCTTTTGGCCTCCCGAAATGATGTCATTTTCAGGCGAATTCAATGATCTATTGAGGCACTAAGTCTAGTACACGCCTTAACTATTTGAACTCTTCAAGTTCAAGACGTAATCACCTTGTAATTTCGTTTAACTGCACGCGAAGCACACAGCTGAGCACGAGACCTTGATCTACCGATTAAATCTCCCAACTACCAGCAAAAGAAATGTATTCCTTCCCTGATGAGAATTCGCATTTCGAGCTAGCGCCGACTGACATGTTCATGCGAGATTTCAGTTATCCCCGTCTTTTTTAAACTTGTTTAAAAGTCATAGAGTTTAACAACAAATTATCCGCTTTGAAACCGCGAAGACAATAGGAAGTCATGACTTAGGGCATGAAAACAGGACCAAATTGAACGGAACAAACGACTTTCCTTGAAGCGCGCGAAAAGACTTTCAAAATCACCAGCTGCGAGGACAGGAAGTTCTTCGGATAGCTACACGTGTTGAGCGGAAATGTTTATGTATTTAAATTATCAATTACAACATACATCGATAAGTTTTTTTAAATTCTATGTTAACACACCCGTGAACGAAATTTGTCAATACGACAGTCGCCTGTGAAAAAAGCTGTACAGGAGTGCTTGATTTTGAGATTTTTGTGTTTTCTAGTCTACGGTTCACGCGCGGCATGCCTGCGAGCGACGTTCGCGCGCGCGGTGGTAGACCGATAATGCCCGCACACAACGTGTCACGCTACAGTCTTGAAATTTTTTTCATGGCTAATCAGCTCATTGTTCTTCAAATATGTTCCGTTTAAGCACAACAGGAATACAAATTGTGCTGTCGGTCACTTGTTGTTCCTGTGTATGTGCTAAATGCCTTTTCCTGCTCCGAAACTAAATAAGAAGAATGCGATTTTAGCGGGTGGAAACTGAAAAATAAAATAGACTTGGTTGGATCTTTGATTGAAAAGTGAAAATCACGTGAATATGTTTAATTACGAAACGCTGATTCCGTGAAAGCAATCAGCTGTTTCAGCTTGCAAAGGCTCATTTATGGACGCCTTCCAAGTCTTATGCCAAGTGTGATGTGCGTCAGTCTGAATTTGTAACTCCACGTATATCGTACGTGTGCCAAACGCGCGTTCCTCTCATCGCCTGACCGTTGGACGGCAAAGGAAGCTGTAAGCCTCAGTATCAAGTGGGATTTCGTAATCCCCCGTAATCGGGTAATCAGCAGCAAAGAGGTCATGTAAAGGAACTGTCCGTAAATATTTCGACGCTCGAATGCTACAAGCATAACACCACTCCAGAAATTCTGTTATTTTCTTTACGAGAACGGACGTAAATAAAGCCGAATGTGCATGCAGTTATGTCGACGATCTTTTGCGCACACCGGGTCGTTGCGGATCACGGAGCACTTTTATGCTGGGTATTTGCAATAGGAAATGTTTGTCGTTCAAATCTGCATCCTGTTTGGAACCACAAATCACATAAACAGGAAATCAAAAGCTTGCGTAACAAACGTTCCGTAAGAAGATATCCTTCCGCGTTCTGACCGCGCGCAAATGAAGAGCGAGCTGGTGCCATCGCTTCAATTTACGCGCAGCCACCAGGCACGAGAAAGACCTACAATCTTGGACAAAATAAATGGAACATCTGGACCACCCCTCTCCCCCATTTCAATGATGCAAAATTGGCGCGTTTTTGCTCCTTCGCGCCTTCATCATTGCTTTGGGGGGGAAGGGGGTTAATTGTTCCTTTTTATTCTGTC
>OMLO01000015.1_pt1 | contig 56525 bp, 39 predicted proteins | sample 1674811 | NCBI WGS metagenome assembly OMLO01 (sample SAMN06265003, study PRJEB25207) | coral metagenome | isolation source: Coral host | place: Mexico:La Bocana,Puerto Morelos, Mexico | collected 2008-11-13
TGCCATGTTTGCCCCCTGGCGATCCCAGAATCCTTTGCGCATAAAAGAGGAATCCGATAGTGGCAAATCATTCATTGGTAAAATTTCCGAACTTCGATTTATGCATACAGAGCGTCTTCACATGACGTCACGGCAGCCATATTGGTGTTCCAAACCCATCTTAAGGAAGTTGGAATTGACCTCTTTTTATGGAAGATTCTGTTTTGTTCAAAGAAATTCTCATGGCTGCCACGCGAGTTAAAACACTCTATTAAACATGTATAATGAAAGACGTAATTAAACATACGTAAAATAAGACCTGGAAGTTTCGTGGGGGTGGAATAATTTTTTTAGGGGGGGGGGGGGTTAAAAAACCGTATAGTTTGCGGGAAACCAGGATAAAATCCATTACCGAGTGGTTTGACATATACAATTAAATATTAATACCCTTTCAGGTGGATAGGTGACGTAAATAAATTAAAATTATAAGTTAAGGTTTTTAATATGTTATTAGGAGCTGTCTCGATTTCTATTTAACGAGAACGGTTGTCTTAAAGGCTGGTTGTTAAAATGATTGAAAACCAAGTTGAAAGGCTTTCAATTAGAATATACACGAATGACCGTAACATTATCGCTTCAAAACTTGTATTTTCACAAGTTAACTGACAGGACCTGCAGCGCTCATCGCCTTTTGACGTAGAGACGCGGCTTGCGTATCATTTACTGCTCATGTACTGTTAGCCAATAAAAACATCGCTTATATCCGACCAACAAGCAGATGGAGCATTGAAAGAGTCAGCAGTGCTAGTCGCGCGCGCCCACCCTTTGCAAACAAAAATACATTTCGTTGCTGGGAACGAACTCCAGAGGAAATGTTTAAAGTTTCCAACAGTAACTTACCTTAACAGCAAAGTTTTTCGCAGAAAGGTCCAAACTTTGGTTCTCAAGTTTAGAATATTAACTTTTTTTACAACATCAACAGTTCAGTTGGTATTTTCCACTGAAATTATCGCTAAAGTTATGCTCGACAGCATGTTTTCATGTTTTTTACAATTTGTTTGTCTCTTAAGTCACATTATTGTCACGTTTTCAGTTGAAGCCTCGTTTCTTTCTCAATCATTCTTACCAAGTTTTCCTCGACGGGTTGAATTTCATCTCCCGAGGGTCGGATGTTCGATGTGAATGGACTTCCGGGTACATCCTCGTCAGCAAACTTCACATTGATGGTATACTTGCCGGCTTCAACAGGAAGATAATCCACTGTACACGTGCCATCCTCGTTGTCGACACAGTTGATCTCCGCCTTAGAGGGTCCCTCAATTGATAGACCCAGTCCACCGTAACCAGCATCTCGGGTATTGATAGTGAAAGAGCTGGGCTTACCGGCCACACCGTCATGTAGACCTAAACGAAAATGTACAAGTGTGAAACGCCACGCATGTTTTTTTTAGTTTGTTTTTTAATTTGTAGAGGGCAAAATAAAAATGTTTCTTACCTGGACCTGTACACACCACTTTGCTTGGATCAGCTGGGCCTGGACCGCTGACCATCACTGAGAATGGACTGCCATTAACGTGGTTGCCAGACTTCTTGACCGTGACAAAGTGCTCTCCAGTCTCCTGTGGTGTAAACGAGACGCTCAATGTGTTATCCGAGTTGAGAGCAAGAGGGAGAGGTTCCTCAGGTTTCCCAGAAGGCCTCTTCAGACTAGCACTCAACAGACCGTTGTTGTAGTCATCCGGGAGTTTTAATCCTGGAATCTCGAGTCCAACACCACATGGTCTACCAATGGCGTTTCCGGCCTCGGGGGCGACGACCATGACAGTGAAGGGGCTGTTCTTCACGTGTGTACCGTACTTCTTGATACTGATTAAATGTGGGCCAGGCTCGCGCGGAACAAATGATGCGAAAGGTTTGTTATCAGATGTCACTCTCAACTTCAGATCTTCCTCTTGGCGGCTCGATGGTCTCTTGAGAGTAGCGGTGAGTCTCTTTAGATCTTCGGGTATGCGTACACTAGGAATATCTAGGAGACAATCACAAGGTGTACCAACAGCGTTAACAGCTTCGGCAGCTTCCACCATGATAGAGAAAGGACTTCCTGGCACATCATTCCATTTTCTGTCTGGGCCCTTCTTCCTGACGCTTATCTGGTGTTCACCAGGTTCCTGGGGAACGAATGACACGCCCAGAGAATTGTCACTGGTGATTTCAAGTTTAAGAGGTTCCTCTTTGTCACTGTTTGGTCGTTTGAGGAATCCCCTTAGCAGATCTTTTTCGAGGTCTTCAGGCAGCTTGACACCTTGAATATCCAGGTTTACATCGCATGTTCTTCCCATAGGGTGTACCTCTTCCACCTTCTCTTCCTTCGCTCCAACCATCACGCTGTATGGACTATTCTCTACATCTTTTTTGTCTTTTCTGAGATGGATTAAATGCTCGCCCTCTTCACGTGGGGTGAATGCCACGCCCAGGGTGTTATCTCCATTCAGAACAAGTTTCAGCTCCTCTTCTCTTGGACTGGAAGGTCTCTTAAGAGCAGCAGTTAGCCTTGGGTAGTCTTCCGGCAAGTTGATATCAGGACTCTCCAAACCTTTACCGTATGGCTTTCCAACGCTTGAAACCCCCTCCGGTGCCGTCACCTTGATAACAAACGGACTACCTTCCACATGTCGGCCGTACTTTCTAATGTTGATGTAATGAAGGCCGGTTTCACGCGGAACAAACGAGCAGCTAAGAGTGTTGTCCGAGTTCAGCTTCACGTCAATTGGTTCTTCTATATCGCTCGATGGCCTCTTTATTGTTGCCTTTAGTTTGTTCTTTTCGATGTCCTCGGGAAGATTCACATCATCCAAGCTAAAGCAATAGTCTACGGGGCATCCTACGCCCTCCACAGGTTCCTCCGACTCCACCAGGATAGAGAATGGGCTGCCAGCGATGGGGCTGTTGTCCCTCTTCCTTTTGATGGACAGGAAGTGTTCTCCAGCCTCTCTCGGTACAAAAGACACACTGATTGTTCCGGGCTTTGGACCGGGCTGTAACTTCAGAGACTCTTCTACCTTCCCACTGGGGCGCTTCAGTGTCGCCACAAGTTCTTCGATGTCTTCGGGAACTTTAAAATCTAGATCACAAGTGTGTCCCACAGGGACTACATCTCCAACACGCTGCGCATGCACCATAACGGAGAATGGACTGTTCTGAACTTCGCGTCCGCGTTTGTAAACGTGGATCAAGTGCTCGCCGGGTTCATACGGGATGAAAGTAACCGCTAGGGTACCATCGTCGTTGATGCGTAGCGGTTCCAAAGGTTCCTTGCGTCCGTTTGGTCTCTCAAGTTCAGCAGTGACCACACCATTCGCGATGTCCTCTGGTCGGAATGACTCAGGAATTTTCAGTTCTACGTCACATGGCTTGCCGACGGTTGGACGAGGAGCGGCGGCATCGAGGTCATCATAATTAGAGTAGATGTGAGCTGTGAAAGGACTGCCTGGGATGTCTTTATCTGCGAACTTACAGCTAATGTCGTAATCACCTGAAACAAATAGTGCAAGATTAGTGAGTTACAAGCTGGAAAGAAAAAAAGAAAGAAACATTCAGGTGAACCGGTGAAACCAGAACACAACCTGAACTGTTTATGATAATTGAACTGAGCCACAGCTTACCAGGTTCGTCAGGAACGTATTGTACTGTGCACGTGCCATCTCCATTGTCAGTGCACGTGATCTCTGCTTTGCTTGGTCCGTGAACAGCCAAAGCGAGGCCGCCTGGTCCAGCGTCTTTTGTGACGATGGTGAATTCGCAAGGCTCCCCAGCTAATCCACGCTCTAATCCTGTAACCAAATAAATTTGCAGTCGTTTGCGTTTACTCTTTTTCTCCAACTTGAGACAAGTAAATTAACAGGGGGAAGGGTGGGACGAAAGACACTGGGAGTGGGTGGGTAGGGAAGGGAGGATGAGGGGTCGACTGACATTTACCTTTTCCGTAAGCTTTGACTTTATCTGCTCCTCCCTCTACGGCGTCAAACTTGAATGGACTTCCAACCAGCGGTACACCGTCATAATCCACGGCGAGTTCATGGGGTCCAGGCTCCTTGGGTACACAACAAACATCATAAGTACCGTCGTTGTTGTCCTTGACTTTTACAGGCTCCTTTTCACCAGAGGGCGTTAGGAGAGAGCCGTTTAGAAGACCTTCACCAGGTGCCGACTCGGTTGGTCGTGTATCGACGGCGTAAACAAGCTCCTCGTCTACTATAGGTTCCTTGTCGGCCTTGGGCTGGCATTTGATCTTGTCGACTTCAACAGGTTTCTTGGCCTTCACTTTGAAGGGGCTTCCGGGTACAGGTTCGCCGCCAAACAGAACGTCGATATCGTGGCGTCCTTCATCTTCGGGGACGAAGACGCAATCGTAGGTACCATCACCATTGTCGAGAACATCAACAGGAATTTCCTTCCTCTTGGGACCTTTGACGGTACACTTAGGTACTCCTGCGTGACGGAAAGCATTATTTAACAATGATTTTCCTAATTAAGTTTATCATATCTTCTAACAAACTTACAGCCTTACAAAGTTATAGAGAACAAAGTAGAGGTACTTACCATCGACTATAACAGTGTTTCTAAAAATTGCTGGTTGTTAAAAATCCACTACAACTCTTTAACTGACTTGTTTCCATAAAAAATAATGAGTTAAGCGTTCTACGAAATAGATTCTACTCAAGAAAGAAATAACTAAATTAAAAAATATATATCAATTAAATATTTATCTTCAAGCATCTTACCTTTCCCAGCTTTTGTGGTGTCCATAGTAAAGTCATTTTCTTTTCCCACGGTTAGAGTATCATCAGGTCCCAGTCCATCAATTTCTACTTTAGACGCGTCACCACTCGGTTTAACCTGGACTCTAAATGGACTTTTTGGAACTCTCCTGCCACCGTACTTGACGTCAACATTGTGGCGGCCTGGTTTCTCAGGGACATATTCAATAGTATAAGTTCCATCACCATTCTCCTTGACATCAACAGGCAGATCAGGGCCACTAGGCGGTGCTACAGTCGCTGCAATGAGAACAATGAAAAAATGGGAGTGTAAAATCTCCGTTTCTTATAATTCAGCAAGTCGCAAACTAAAAGTGACAAGGAAAACGTGTTCCTGAATATAAGACTTTTATTTCACCAGTTGGGTGGGCCGGGGCGAAGAATCAAAACCCTGGGAACGAGTAACTTTCATGACAACCTCGTTTCCAGGGGGTCTCTTCTTCCCAGAGGCACTGGGAACGAAGTCGCTTTTTTAAGTTTTTTGGGAGTGTACAAACCTGTTAAGGGAGCCGTGCCAGCTTCGGTACAGTCCGCTACGAACTGTACTGGCACATCTGTCACGGGCGACTCATCCACTCCTGGTCCAGATACCTTGACTTTATTGGCGTCAAAGGGAGGTCCGGCACGGACACGGAACGGACTGTTGGGGACATGTTTGTCGCCGTATTTCACGTTGATGGTGTAACGACCTGACGAAAAGACAAATCGGTATGTCAGACTTTCATCCATAGGCTTATCTTTGCCTGATTTAACGTTTGCTAAAGAAAGGTTTCCGAGTGATCATTTAAATATCTCATATCGTCGTCTCAAACCTCCATCTCTGCCAGATCACTAACTCTTATCATATAATTTGGGTTTTCTTCGAGTGAAAACAACTCGGAAGTGAACTTGAAGTCAGTTTACCTCAAGTTCATCGAAAGGTTGCAACAAGGAAATAAAACAAGTTAATCCTGAGGATAAATTGAAGTGGTTTCTTTAGCATGGTAAAGAAGAACAGCAAGAAAAAAAATACACTTTTATAAAATAAAAACAATAAGTACACACTAAAATCCACTTGTCTAATTGACAAATGTGCGTATCTCACCTTCATCCTCAGGTGTATAATCTACCGTATATACCCCATCTCCTTTCTCACACACAGGCTCAGGTTTAAGGGTTTTCCTGTTTGGCGTTTCTACGGTTACATCCAGGTCAGCGTCACCAGCTTCAGAAGTGTCCACAGTGAATTCCTGTGGTGCCATGGAGTATAACGGATTAACTCGATCAACTCCCGGTCCATAACACTTCACTTTACTTGCATCAACTGGACGAGTCACCTGGGAAATAAGATCAATATCGGTTAGTTTTTCCACATCCTTTGCAGTGTTTCACTCTACGGCCCCATACACACTACCGCTAGAGGAATTCAAAAACGCAGCTGTATTTCTCCGGTTATGACTGTCATCCACACTAATCCGTCCTGAAAACGAAGCTTTTCAAAAGCGCTCTTCAAAGCGGAGGAATTTGAAAACGCCCACTTTGCGTTTCAGTGTGGACGGAAATCATTTTGAAAACGAAGGTATGTCACGAAATTCCTCTGCCAGAGTTTTACTGAAACAAAAATGCAAAATGATCGGTGATTTTTGCGTTTTCAATTCCCTCGATCCGGCGTATTTTGCAGGTGGCTCAAGACATCCTATAGAATGTATTTACTTAGGTGGCCAGCAGGCATGCAAATTTATTCGAACAAATGAGAGTGTTTACATAAGAAAAAGAGCTAACACCCACAGGATTGATTTGAGATGGCAACATGACTGCCGTTCGTTTGTTTTGGAGGTGACGAATTCCCACGTAGACTCTGTGACCCCCTACCCCCTGTGATATTATTTTATCACGTCAGCGGTCATCCCACTCAGTAATTGTAAACTAGTAAACCTGCTGACATGATATAATAATATCACAGGGGGTCGGGGGTCACAGAGTCTACGTGGAAATTCGTCACCGTTTGTTTTCGGACACTACAATGATTGCTGTGACGTCTTGTGAAAACACTACTTTCTGATGCAAACCTTTGCGTTGAAGGGACTTCCGGGTATGTGCTCATCGGCGAACTTTATATGGATCTCATAATCGCCGGGCTCTGTAGGCTTGTATTTTACAGAGCATGTTCCATCACCATGGTCATTACAAGTCAATTTTGCCTCAGAAGGTCCCTCGATGGCCAGGCTCAGGCCGCCAGCCCCAGCTCCCTTGGTCTCCACAGTGAAGTCAGCTGGCTTACCCACAAGGGCGTTTTCCAAGCCAGGTCCATAAGCTTTGCACTTCGATGCATCCGTGGGAGGAAGGACATCGACCTGTCGATACAGTGAAAGTACCGTTTTCAATACTTTGAAATGGTTCAGAGATTGCCCTGGCGAAGTCAATCGGAAGCTTAAGAAAACCATGACGACGACAGCAACAAAAAGGCTTAATGAAAAAACAATAGCTGTACATGTGCGTTACATTTGTACATTTCTTTGCCATCTTCTGTAAAACAAGAACGTGAAATGACCAAGTTCTGCGTCGTTTAAGGAGTGCGAACGACGACGGCTTCCATATTAAGCATGAGCATGTTCTTAGAGCCATTGGCGTACTGAACATATCTAGACAATTGCGAAATTCGCTGGTAAAATGTAAAATCATTTTTTACCTGGCGTCATCCTCGGCGTCGCCTTTGACGTTGACTGAGCTCGCTAATCGTACCGGTTGATGTAGGGGTCAAGCAGTAGTGAAACTGTTGCGTGACAAACCGGTAACGGCTGTTACAACGGATAACTAATTTGAGCTCTTCGTATGCAGAAACGCAAACTAACCTTGAACGGGCTGCCAGGAATGTGATCACCGCCGAACTTGACGCTCAGTGTGTGTATTCCTTCTTCAAATGGTGTGTACGACACAGAGTATGTGCCATCTTCATTGTCAGTTACTAAAGTGTCTGTGTGCGCGCCAGATGGATTGTCTACTGTTGCCATCAACTGTCCCTCTCCTGAAATAAAAGCATAACCCTTTGAGTCCCAACTTGGAATATGAATTATTTTCGCAAAGCTATTGCCATACAGTCCTTTTAGGGTATGGCATCAGCGATTTTTGTCAAGTTGTATAATAAAAAACGTAACAAGATCTTTATGACACACTAAAGCACTCGCCCCCAACCACGCCCAACAACCTAGCAAACACCAGGAGCTAATAACCCATGGGGCCCTGCAAACACTAAGCGCGCTACGCCAATTTACAAACCAAAAGCCCTGAGAATTCTTCCTCTAGCTTTCTCTTACCGGCTGATTTACAGTCCACATCAAACTCGGCCAGTTGATCGATAACGGCTGTTTCCAGTCCATCGCCTTGAGCCTTGCATTTTCCAGCGTCACCAGGCTTGGCAACCTCCACGGGGAAAGGGCTACCGGGCACAGGGCTACCATCAAATTTAACGTCGACCTTGTAGGCTCCTTCAAGAGGTGCCACGTACTGACATTTGAAGGTGTCCTTTCCTTCTTCAGTCACTTTCACATCTACAGGACGCCCGCGTTCTTAAAACAGAAAAAAAGACGGCTTCGTGTTATTGTGAATCGATAAAACTTCATCTGGTTACCAAAGGTTAGAACCAACCTCATTCCCAGGGCTCTTCCCTTGGGAACGAGGTTGGGGTTAGAACACGAGAAGTCCCTCTTTTGCTAAGTCCATTGTACGTTATCCAAACAGGAAAGAAATACTTACTGACTGGTTCAACTTTAACGTGAACATCTCCCTTTCCGGCTTCAGAGGCATTGATAGTAAAATACGTAGGCTTGCCAGGTTGTACTCCAGTTGGTTCGACTCCAGGTCCTGTCACTTTCACTTTTGATGCGTCAGACTTGGGGGAGATGGCAACCTTGAATGGACTACCCGGCGCATGCACTCCACCGTACTTGACGCTGACTTTGTGGTTACCTGAAAAAAATTTCAGAGCAAAAATAATATTTTTCAAAATAAACTGAATTAAAAAAGACAAGTGAACGTCAAGGCCGTAAAGAGAAACCAGCAAGTAGTGTTTCTCTCGATGTATCTATTACTTTATTTCTGAGGTAAGTTAAAAATGACTGAGACAAAGAGCCAACTGCTATAGCAACAAAACACAAATGAACTTGTCAAAGCAGCATCTAAATACTGTTGCTGCCGAAAGGAGCGGGAAAACTCGTGACTGGTGTCAAGCGCGGGAAAAGTGAAGTAAAATTCATTAGGGTTTTGAAAAGACATCCAACTAGGTAACGAGTTTTGTAACGCGTTTGGTAACGTTTATGTAACGCGTTAGTGACGCAAACACCCCGCCATGGACAATAACATCCTACCTTTCTTTTTCGGGTAGTAAGTCACGGCGTATATTCCGTACTCCTCTTCATCGATGTCGCATTGAACAGGGCTGTTCAACTCATCTACTGCTTCAACCTTGAGTTCTGCATCTCCAGCCAAGCGCGTGTCAATATCAATATCCGCTGGCTCACCCGCACGTACTCCGGGCTCAATTCCTGGACCTTCCACTTTGACCTTGGAGGCGTCGAACGGATACGAGATCCTTGCTTTGAAAGGACTCCCTGGGATATGCTCATCGGCAAATAAGATGTTGATGACATAATCGCCGGGGTCTGGGGGCAGGTAAGTGACATCACATGACCCATCACCGTTGTCTTTACACTCAATTTGCGCTTCCGATGGTCCTTCAATGGTTAGCCCCAGGCCACCCTCGCCAGCTCCTTTAGTTTCAATCTTGAATTCGTTGTTCTGATTGACAAAGCCCTTCTCTAGGCCAGGGCCATAAGCGCGGCACGCTGCGGAGTTGGTCTGACAGACGTTCACTCTGAAGGGGCTCTTTGGGATGCTTTCAGAGTTGAAAGTGATGTTGACAGTATATGCCCCGACTGCTGTCGGATAGTAAACCACACTGTAGCTTCCATCTTTGTTGTCAGTGATGTCTGCTGGGACCTTCTTGCCGTTATTGTCGATCACTCTTACATCCACATCTCCTTCTCCTGCCTCTTTGGTGAAAATTGTAAACTCGGCCGGGACACCTGAAAAGGAGAATCAATATTCTCGTGCTATTTCCTGGGCTCTGAAATTGTAATTCGTCAGCCCCATACTTCATAGACCTTTTTAACATTAAATATTTGAACGTAAACAGCAGATAGGGCAGGGATAAGCTTTTTCTTCGGAACATGTTCGTAATACCTTCGTTGCCCGATTGTCAACGAACAGTTACAGTACCGGAAATAAAATTGGCCGCGTGCAAATATCATGGCGGCAGGGCACTTCCTAAGAAAAATTAAGCTTCGTTTTTCGCCATTTTCTGTAACTGAACTCCGATTTCCAGTTGTCTACAAACCACTGCAGAGACTTTGAAAAACATGACAAGCTTTTGTTTATCCACTGTTGAAATGCGATGGGTAAGTTTAAAATTTCACTACCGGCCAATTTGGTTTATTTAAAACGTTGATCTGATGCCGGACATACAGCCACAGAGTGTAGTAAAAGACTGTTCTCATTACACTTTGAAACCTTGGCTAACCAAAAAGAGCCTTACCTGCTACAACACCCTCAGGCTGTAAGCCAGGTCCTTCAGCGTAAACTTTCTTGGCATCTCCTGCAGGTGATATCGGCACCATGAAGGGACTCTTGGGAATGTCTTCATCCCCACACGTGACATGAATTGCATAATTTCCCGGTGTAGTTGGGTAGTAACGCACATCACAGATACCTGGTGTTCGCTCTTGGCAGTGAATTTCTGCCTGAGATGGCCCTTCAATGGCAAATCCCAGACTGTCAATTCCTGCTCCTTTGGTTTCCACTGTGAACTCACATGGTTTTCCTGCAGTACCTACGAGTAAGAGTTATAAAGGTGCAAGCACTGTGAGACATATATACATGACTTAGCTTAGACTGAACAGAACACTGCTTTGACGCCCAGGGCTTGTCAGTAACGTTTGACACCACCTTGCACTTTGGAAAATAGATGTAATATTTTACTTTCCATCTGAAAATTTTACTTTCTAAAATGGAGTACAGTATCATAGCCCCTAACCATGATAAATTAATAAAAAATATTTTACCATATATACATTACAGCATTGATATTTTTTGACAATCATACATATATTCTAATATAACGGTGGATTGGCAAAAGCTAGAATGGTGTAAACTTGTCCTTTAGAAGATAGAAAATCCATGTCGGATGGTTATTATTATCACTTGATATTTTTTTTTAATACACATGTTTTCAGTAACATACAAACAAGCGTTTTTAGTGTAAAAGTTACTTTTCAGCATAGCCCAGATGGGGTAAGTATTCTGGTTCATTTTCCATTTTTTTTCACTTTCCAAGATGTAAATTTACTTTCCAATGGAAAGTGGGTAAGTGTTAGTGTAAAGCCTTGAACACCTATTTTAGTTTCAAGTAGTAAAGTCCAACAGCTGGTAAGCAGCCACCCTTAGGAAAAATGGGGGGGTGGCCACTGAATGAAAATTTAATCACTTTGAAACAGTCATGATGAACACTCATCACCTTCTATTTCAGACTCTTCTCTGTCATCGCCTTTTCCAAAACAAAGCTTAACTATGTGTATTTAAGTTCGGGTGGCCATTTGACAAGGTTAAAACAAAATTAGAAACCCTCATCAAAATGATTAAAGGGTGACCACTGCCACTTAATAGGAGGCCAGCTAATAGGGGTTCTATTTGACGTATTTTAATGACAACAATTTTTGGACTTTGATAACTTTACAGGTGGCTGCTTAATGGAAGGTTTGACAGTATTTTACTTGCAGAAGCGAAAAGCTAGAGATCACTGCTTAAATATAAAACCAAAACAATAAAGGTGCGTGCAGGCAAAACAACAAAACCTTTACCTCTCTCTAAGCCAGGTCCATAAGCTCTGATTCTACTTGCATCAACAGCTGGTGCAACTTTGACATTGAAAGGGCTGTTTGGAACCTGAACTGAACTCCATGTCACATTGACAACATACATTCCAAATTTGCCAGGATAGTAGATACACGAATATGTCCCATCGCCATTATTCTTAACATCAACTTTTTCTTCTCCTTGAGGGCCTTCCACAAACACATCCAGTTCACCATCACCTGCACTCTTAGCATCAACTGTAAATGGTGCTCGCTGTCCAGCTTTCAAACCAGTTGGCTCAACACCTGTAACATAAAAATACATGTAACAGACATAAATGCATGTAAGCACTGGGAAATACCATGTTTTGGTATAAAGGTAATGATTATGAACCCAAAGACTGCACATAGTTCACCATATGCATATACTCACCTACTCCAAACACTCGCACTTTGGATGGGATGGGTTCAATTCGTGGCGGGCTCACCATGACATGGAAGGGGCTTTTGCTAATTGGTTGCCCTCCAAACAAGACCTTGATGGTGTGTTTCCCAGCATTAACAGGCTGATATTCAACAAAGTACTGCCCATCTTCTTGTGGTTCGATAATAATGTCCACATCTTCTCCGCCACGTGGATCAATAACTTTGACAGACACCTGTCCTTCTCCAGCACCTTTTGTGAACACAGTGAAGTCTGTGTACTTGCCAGCTTGGATTCCTTCAGGCTGCAGTCCAGGCCCAGTGGCATAAGCCTGACTGGCATCAAGATCTTGACCAACTTCAACTCGGAAGGGACTCTTGGGAATATGTCTTCCATTCCATTTAACATGCACATCATATTTTCCTGACACAGAAAAAAAGCATTTAAGATTACCTAAAAGCAATTAACCTAAAATGTTAAATCTCCTTAACTATCTACTCCTAAAGTACAGTTAGTTTTGAGAATTTGGTCAGAAGAACAACAAGATAGTGACATCTAAATGTCTGTATTATTAATATTGCATTATTTATTTCAAATCTCCAGACTATTATTTAAGATATGTAAAGAAACCAGTTCAAGACTTTTTTGGCTCCTAGTATTTAAGACTTTAGGGTTTTATAATCAAATCCAAAGGAGAACTTGTTTGTTCATAAATTACCTTGTCTCTGTGGAAAGTATTGACATGCAAAGGTATGATCTTGATTGTCCTGTACAATTACTTCCTCTTCTGACTTGCCAGGTCCCCAGACAGAAACATTCAACTTTCCCACTCCAGCACCTTGAGTTAACACAGTAAAATTTGCTGGTTTCTTAACAACAAGGCCTTTTGGTTCCACGCCAGGTCCTTTGGCAGAACACTTTACTGAAGGGTGTGTCCTTGGGCGCAGGGGAGCACCAGGTTTGAGTTTTGCTTCGGGAAAGTAGGAGACATATGTCATGACACTCAGCTCATCAACGTTAGGATTAGTGATTTCTTCTGGGGTGATAACCTGTATGATTGTAAGAAAGTTAAGTATATGAGTATGGTTGAGCACTTGCATAGTCTACATAGGAGCCAAGTTGGCAATCAGGACATGAAGCAAGTAGGAGTATTTCTATCTTCCCCTGGATGGGTTGCTAGTCTATCGCAGAATCACCTCCAGCATTACACATAAGTTTGCTGGTACCAATTTGTTCAGAGACGCACTGCGAGATTCAAGTGTCCTCGGCCAGGGCTCAAAGCCAAACCGCTCAATCTGGAGACAAGCTCACTAACCACGACTCCATGCATCTAGAAAAAAGAGCACTGGTATACCAGTACTTTATTCACTGTTTGTCTGGAGCAATCATCACACAGACATGGAAACCTTGTTTAAAACAGCATGCATAACATGTCTTTAAATAATCTTGATATCCCAAAAAGTTGGCATTGGGGAGACTATAAACATCTCCCCTTGCACTGTAAACATACGGTAATGTCTGAAAATGTACAATAAGAGCTTGAATTAGTTTCTCAAATGGTACACCAAAGCCACACACCGTCCTGGACAAAAATATTAAAATTTCATTTCTGTGTACTTTACTCAATCTTTCTACTCTTTTGGGGTGTTTGTTTTCTTGTATAAATAGTCAATTATTGGTGGCATCAAATGCACTCTATAAATCTTTGACTACAAATTTTATCAGAATGTTGGTAAACTAAGTAAGTTTCTTTGCCACAGCACCACTTCCACTAACTCATACAATACAATCCTTCCCATTCCCTTCCCCAGACTGTAAGATGCATACCTGAGGAACACCAAGCCAGTCTTCAGCAGCTTGCATTGCCTGTCTTGCATTTTCAAGTCTATCAGCAGGGTCCAGATCTTCACACTCTGGGAAGAGACCAGGAGCCACAGCATCTACAAGGCAAGCTACAGCTCGTCCATCATTCCAGTCTCTATTGAAGTTGTCCATAGGAACAGACTCTGGCATCTTGCTTCTGACCCATGCAAGAAGAGCTTGTTTGGGTGTCATCTTCTGCCCTTCATCGTCATCATCATCAAGATACGGCATGCTGATCTGGTACTTCAGAATCAATGTCCATATGAGACCCAGGATCAGTTTAATATTTCCTTTGAAGATGTCACTCGCATCTGACAAGGGGAAATAACCCTTTAATACCACATTAATAAAATAATCACTGATATCAGCTTTACTGCCAGTCTTAAACTGTACTTGATTAATAAACCAATCTCCAAGCTATTGATGCAAAACAGTGCAAATAAGAGAAGGTCCTTTGAAGTTCAAATAGGCCTGTATGCATTTCTCCACAAAATACAGATTTGTATGAATCTGTCTGTCATATTTTGCAATTCAAGAGGGTTTTTTACATAATAATAATATAGATTTTGAAGGTTCAAGTAAACTTTGTTCTAGTCTCCTTTTGGAGGAGTCCTAACCATTGTAGCACTCAATATAAATATATATTATATCTTTATGTCACTCATTTTTGTTTGTTTTATTTTATGTCGTTCTGTTCCATTTTCCAAAATATAGTAAGTCAGTGTCAGTACCAATAATAAGACAATCAGCACTGTGGAACACTAGTGAGAACAAACAGGAGCATTTACAGGTGGTATATAGATCATGAAACCTCACTTGAAGTACTAATCAACATGCTAAGCATTTTGCCCAAGTTTGTTATTTTCATCACAACCTGAAGTTTCTTTCTGTTTCAAAAATAAAATTGTCTTACATATTTAAAAACGTAGTTAGAAAAAAGAAAGTTATCCCTAATATTCACAAGCAAATATAATCTTCTCTAATTAGGTTGTAAAAAATACCATCACGTCTGGCAACGTTTAATGAGTTTAACAAGTGGTTTTTTTTCATCCATCCAGGCATTGTTCCTCCAGAGTAAATATTGTTAATTGTACCTAATTGAAACTTGTATGCATAATTTTAAATTCCAGAAAATACAACAATGTCCATTATTTCAGGTCATATTGCACAAATACCATCACATTGGAATAATCAGGTGCATGATATAACTTCACCATAGAGGTCATTTTGATTTCAAGAAGAGACTGTCTTGCAGAGAACAGTAACAGGAAACAATTTTATCAGTCCGTTGGCAAGCTGTCTTTCTTGCATCTTAGAGTGAAGGTAATATTTCGTTACTAGATACAATGGAATGAAAACTATGTCCTGTCCTCAACTAGGCTGGAGGACTTATTGTCTGGAGAGATTCATGCCTCCAGCTTCAAATTAAAGGACTCCACAATGCAATTAATTAAAGCAATCTTTTGTTTGATCATACCAGATTAGTTCAAGCTGGGTGGAGACTAAAGAGTTGTTTTCACTGGCAGCAAACATTTTTTTTTTTTTAATGTAAGACCTGCTTGTTTTCTTAACTTGAGTACTAAACAGTCTCAACAGGGAGTGAGGTGCAAGATGGCAGAACATTTATCCAATACTTTTAAAGTATGAGACATAATCATATATCTTCAATTCTTTTTTGTAATTTTACTAGATGCAAACAAGTATTATGAAGATGTCTTTTTTTGCATTCCATTGCAGTGTTTCAAACACCTTGGATTTCACAGTTGGAAGAGTAAACAGCTTTGGGCCATAATAAAAGTAATTAATATTCATTGTTTTCTTGATTGCACATGGTTGGAAAAGAGATGATGAAAACATCATACACCTCTGGCCTTCAACCATGACATATATATCAGTAAAATCCCTAACCCAACATTGCGCATGATTTTTTTTTCCAATGATAAGATCCATTTTGCAAAACAAAAGTTAAACTCAGATTATTAGGGGCTTAACATAAAAAAATAGGTCAAAATGTTTGTACAAAAGAGTGCAAGGAATCAATTGTAATTCAAACTCTTAATAATAATATTGGCATCAACAAAATATCCCTGAACCTAAAAGCCTAGCCTGAGAGTGTGAGCTTTTGGGTGACAGTGAATGTTCAAACATTAAAAAAGTTAACTTTAAATGCAGCTATGGGTAAGTATTACCAGCATAAGATAAAACTCTGGAGTTCCTATTGTGACTTAACTTCAAGTTGACACACAAACAAGAACATTTGCCTGACATTTTGTGATCTTGAAGACATTTTCAAACCAGTTGATTTTAAACTTTTACACAAATTAACTCCTTAAATCAGTGGTATTGTAATTACATATTTTTAATTGAGTTGTCTGTGGGTTTTCATCTGGCAGCATTTGATTTCAGCAACAACTTGAAGTAGTAAAAAATTCAAAATAGCAACTGCATAAAATAAGACTGGTAATTAAAATTTTCGGCTGGAATCCTACAATAAAACTTAAGTTAACAAAATTATAATTTGAGACCTCACAAGCCTCACAAGGGTAAGTCAAGAATGTGTCACAGTTTTGTGTTACTGCCTTAAATGATAATGGCAAGTGAAAATGAATAAAAAATGTATGGATGATTATTTGAAACAACAAATACTGTTATAGTACACAGTGCTGACTGCAGCAGAATACAATATGGTTAATATAAACTGTTCAGCAATTAGATACAGGAATCGAGTTGAGCTCCAAATGCACTGGGAACAAGTCTGGTTAGAAAGCTATTGATAGCTCTCCAGCGAGCCTACACTTATCCTAAACATCATCATCCTCATCTAAACAGCACTCAAGTTAGCGTAAATAGCATGTGTTGGTTAGCCCAACTAGCATCCATTTTAGCCTAAACAGCGCTAAAAAGAGAAGAGCGTGCTTAACTATTAAGTAATTGTAAGGTAACACATGATGTATTCTTCAAATTTCCAGTGGTGTATGTAGTGGTGCTGACCTTATAGACCCAGGTTTGACATCTCTTTTTCCTTGTTTACTTTAAAACAAGGGGGTCATCAGCAATCCCTGTATTTTAAGCTACACATAATATGTAGTGTTCACATTAAATTTAATGATGCTATATTTCTGCAACTTTCCTCAAGTGCCATTTTTAGATTTCCATAATTTGTTTGCCAGAGGAAAGTAGATTCAAAATGACATTTTAACTTGGCAACTTAATATTATGGTTTCTTCTTAAAGAAAGTTCACAATTTTGGTTTGTATATAATTAAAAAAGATTAGGATTAACAGCAAACCAACATGATCCTGGTTAATCTCCATAATTTAACAACCCTTTAATTCCATCACTGGTCTGGTTGATCAATACAATAACATAAATGGTGTGACAATATTGGGGTATTTTCAACCCCACAAAAAATATTGCTTCATGTTGCAATGTTCGCTGATATTTTCTGGGAGTTTAACTCCCATTGATTGATGAAGTGTCCACAAAAAAGCTGTAGCAAGCCAGTTTTTTCTTTCAAATATGTTTAACCAAACATACAACCAAACTGTTGTGTTTCAAGGAGTGCAACATGACACTGTTTTAATTGCATTCAGAAAGTAGCATGTGTTTTCCTGACAAACAAAGTTGACTTGACTTTGACAGCATAGGTTTCTACAAAGCCATTCACATGAAGCTGTAATCTAATTTCGGGTCAAAATACACGAAACAAGTTCGAAATTTCATTAAGGTTTGCAAACAGATTACTGACCAAGGTAATTGAGTTTTTATTGTGTTTAGAGATATCTAAAAGATCATTCATTAAATTTCTGTCAAAAAGCTTTTGAATGTTACTTTCATGTTTAACATAAATACCAAAGACATGAAACAAGAAAAAACTGTTCAATTCATGGTTAAAAAAAAGTTTATCATTGATTATCCAGATTTCAAATAAACAGGGCTTAGTGGTTACGATTGGATAATTCCGTGATACAGTAGAAAATTTTATGATTACACGCATGACTTAAGATATGTCTTCTCAATTTTAAATTCTACAATGCTTGAGTGAAGGTGAACTCCCAAGGAGAACGAGCATTTGTCTAAGCGTTGACAGTGGAAAATTTGTTTCATATTTGTGATCAATAAAGCTGGTTTCGATATTAAATCCTCATTATAATCTTGGAAATGAGTAGAATCTTAATTTAGAAGTCCCAACACTTCAAAAATCTCACTTGTTTACAAGACTTTAAATGAACGAGCAAGGGAACAATCGGCTTCGAAAGTTTTGATTGTGGAAACTTGACACGGGTTAAACTTCACAAGTATCTAGAATCAAGGTATGTTTTTGTAAGCTAACTAGGTTAAAATGGACAAAACCTCGGTGAATCGATTGTTTGCTAAATTTTTTGGTATTCTATGATCCTGTGACAGTTGTAATTAATTTGTGCACTCCAGGCGAATTTAAAATTATGAAAAGCCATGAATAGCGCGCGGAACACAAATACTTGATCACGAACAAGTAAAGTGAACATGAAAACTTGTCGGTATCTAGCACGAAAGTTAGAACAGTAACACAGTCTTTGGGTAGTCGGAACAAAGAACAGTCGAGAAATTCTTGAGTTAATACGTCAGCTAGATAATAATTATTATTGTTGCTACGTTCACAGAAAAATTTGCGTGAGAGGGTTGGGTTGACGCCCATCAGGACATGACGGAAAACTTTGGTAAATTTACTAGCTTAAACAAATTTACTTCTTAACTTCGTTCATATTAAATTACTTGGTGTATACTTCTCACGTCTGCAGACAAACAAAAGATCGAAACGGATAATAGAGAACGCTCGGTTAGACAACAGCAAATTTGAGCACAACTGAACATTGCTCGTCGGGTCTGTAAGAAAACAAATGCCTAAATATGGTAGTATCAATAGGTAACGCAGAATTCGCTCGTATGTACACCCAAGGTTAAAACTTCCATCAGCTTTACTGTTCCTAGTTTGAATAAGATAGCATAAATATCAGCTAGGAAATATTGACTCTGCTAAACATGTTTGCCTAAAGCAGCGTTTAAAAAGCTTCTTACTAAAAATAGCAAGAAATCTACACACAGACGAGCGAAAGTAACACTAGCGGTGTTCATAAAAATTTTATATTAATTTGCGGAATGGAATGCCGCATTTATTTACGAGATATAATTACGGAGCTCGCGTTAGGAGAGAATTAATAAAAGAATGGTCTTCTACTCACCGATATTTACCAAACGAATGTTCTCGCTTTCGATGAACTTCAGTGCGATAGAAATATTCTCCATTTTCTGAGGTCTAAACGAGGGCTTCTTGTTGTATCTCGTTATTTTCTTGTGCGAAAGAACTTGTAGCAGGGCTATGAGCTTTAATCCGTCGACAAGGTCTGTTTCCAAATTGTAAATGTACTTGTTCACGCATTTCAGGTGCTCGTTGCACCATCTCGTGAAGGTGTTCTGTTGAATCTTTTTCCACTCGGCGTCAGCCGACGTAGGATCTGTGTCCGGCATTCTAGTGTCGACCTACAAGGGCAAGAAAAGTGACAGCCTGTAAGCGACAAACAGGAGCAAAGTCGGCTGGTCGCTATGTAGCAGAAAGCTTCGCGAAAAGCCGCCCTTAAACCGACCACTAGACGTACAGATACGCAAGCCTAGCTGTCTTAAGTAGCACTACCCGCGACCAATCAAAGGGTGTTTGAATAATTCATGTTTATACTTCATACATAAGGTGATAGACGCGAAGACACAATAAAATATCAAAAGTGTGATTCTTACGTCCATTTTTGTTGACTTGAACCCTGCAGACTGCTGTTATCGTGCACAGGAGAACCTTAAATTGTACAGAACCAGTGTCCTGTAATTTTGTACGGTGAACTGCTTCACCGCAGGAAGCACTGTGCTCACAAATGCCAAAAAATTAGGCATCCGCGCTCCTATAGGACATTCTTATCTCGAAAAAATGCCGTGAAAACCAATGAAAAACTACGTAAAGGAAAGGCGTGTAATGTGTCACAAACATTGAATACCGGCGCCATATGATCCCATTTTATCCTCGGGGAGAGTCTTTGTCTAGGAAAGTTGTCACGCAACTAGGCTCTGGGCTTACCAACTTTCTGGTATCACTGGGCAACATTTCTTAGCCTTCTCACTTCGTTTTCCCCGTGAAATTTTCACCCTGCTGTAACAAAAACAGTCTCGTCAACAAATACACGTTCTGTTTATCTGTGTTGCCTGAACGCCATTCAAAGTCTATCAACAGGTACACCGTGACTGGTCACCACTACTGTTACAAATCACTGTCCTCTCGACAAGTCTTTCATCTTTTACAAAATAAAAACAAACATAAACAAGAACTACTGTGCACAAAAAGGAAAATTTTAGTCATTTCGACAAAAAGCTACTCTGCACAAGGCAACATACTATGAAAATGTCACGCTCATGAAAGCTCCTAATCACGTTATCTTTTGTTCTCTCGTTCATGCTAAATATTAATTAAAATGTTTTTCCATACAAACAGCGTAGACTTTAACTAAACTGAAATCATCGGGTAATCAAAAATATAATGAATAACTTTAATTGAAAGCATATTTATCGTTGCTTTGGTATCGTTACCTCAGAGAGTAACAGAATAAATATATGTATTGTGTGACAGAAGAGACCTTTCTTTAAACCCGTGTCACGCGAGCGCTGCAGCCTACAAACGGGTGTCGATCGTGACAATTTTTGATAAAACTTAAACCTTCCATGGAATGAAATTTATGGCAATTACGCAAGTGCTTACATCTGGAATGAGGGAAAGGAAAGGAATTTTTTTAGCTATTTACTGGTTATTTTAAGCCCGGGTCTTGTTTTGTATTTTCCGGATATTTGAAGGTCGGTTTTTCCGCTATTCAATTTTTTGCGTGATGTTGACGTGAAGGGAGGTTTGATTAGCATTGATGATAAACATAATATGAAATCGAAAATGACAAAGAAAAAGTTTCCGAATATATATTTATTATTAGAGATAAAAAAAACACTGGGTACTGTGTCATTTCCGGGTGTGAGGTCAAAAGATGAACGTAGAACTCACTCGAACAATGATATTGTAAATTTAAAATACAAGCGCAATAGAATTAGGTAGACAATTTACCGGACATATTTCCGGAGTATTCACTTTGTATTTCAAATTGTTTTTAGAACTTTTAAGAAACTTCACAACCATATATCTGAAGAAGTCTTACACCGCCATTTTATTCGCGAAAAACGCCCCAAACTCATTGCTTTCCCAAACTTAAAACAACCATTCAATACTCGGAATCAAAGAGATGTTCGAAATTTAATTTTATCTTTTTGCTGTACCGTATAATGATACATCCTGACCTATGCGACCCTGATGAAAACGGTACGAGAAAAAATGCCAAATATTCATACTGTCGGCCCCACCTTTGTTATTACGGGCAGAAGCGTCCTTTCCGATCCGTTAAATAAGCGAACGAATGATCTAGAATTTCTAGGAACGACTGGCCACAATATTGCTCTTTTACGGTAACTCGAACGATTTTACGGAAAAAGGTGAACAGCAACGAGAAATACCGCAAATATTTGACAAACTGGTACGGACTGGTTGGGTAAATAAATATCGGACTGATTAGGTATAAGGTTAACGACAGGCTGCGATAAATCTGATAACAGTGACAAGCTCAGAGGAAATGTTAATAAACTAACTGGACGTGGCTTCGTTTACTTCGATTCATTTAAACAGTCACGGTGCTTACTGAATTTTTCTATAACAAACTAAAACTTGGTCGTTTTAAAAAGCATTGTTCTTACAAGATTATATTGTGCAAGTCTTTTTTACAAAGGTCCTTTCACGAAAAGGCGACAGGCGACAAGAGACATATAAGGATCCTCATACCACGCAGGTTGCATATCTCAAATGAGAAGAAATGTTAAATGCAACTGTGACAGGACAATAAAAAAATTAGAACGAGGCACAGATTTAACCTTAGAATTAGTGGGGGAGTTTAATTGTTGACGGATCCCTCCCATCCCCCAGTACGTTCTCAGCTTCTCTCCCTCCCTCCCTCCCCACTTCTCCCCCGTCCCCGCTCCTTCGTATCCTTTCTAGCGCTACCAGCGGCGATGTCGGTGCACTTTTCAGCGGTGGGACCTCTTCTTGCAGAGCTTTTGGTACGTGGCACTTGATTTGGAAACAGGGGTCATATATCGACTACAGCTTTTGTCCTTCCCCTTAAAAGCCCAAAACAAATGTCTGCAACTACAATACGGTGTCGGGCTGGTTCGGTGACGAAATCAGTTGTTTTTGACAGTGAAGAGAGAATGAACGTAAAACAGAAATAATCTCGGTGAATTTTGGTTAATACTTTTCTGTAAAACAATCGATAAGGATTGATCGTATAATACCAAGGATAGCTACAAGAGGCCACGCGTTCACTCGTAGGAATTTTAAAATGTTGGTTTAAAACAAAGGAGGATATACGATGAGGAAGGACACTGAAAACATCAGACTCGAATACGTGAAAGAAGAGTGTTTTGAATAACAAAAGCTCGCGAAGCGGAATGTTAAACAAATTTGTTTCTCGTGCATAAATAATGTACTCACCGGCAGTGTGCATTTCAATATGTTGTCTAAACAAAAGCAGATAAGATGTGAACCAATTTAACACGCGCCTTCCATCAAACGGTTACCTGACAGTTTACAAGTGCTTTCCATGATACCAAGTCACTGCTTCAGCGAAATGTAACGCGCAATAACTGTGGCTTTTTACTATACTGATAGCCGGCAAATAACCTCTCGGCGAAGCTATTAATTAAAATTTACCAGATCAGTTTGCTATTAACCTTTGAATCCTAGCTAAAAATAGGAGTTCTCTTTACTGATCACTAGACAATTATCATAATCTTAGTAATGAGAACATCAATGGTGATCATTACAATGTCAACAAAGAGGGTCTTTGTGTTCGTCACGCGCTAAGAGCTACTAGACAATATTCAGTTGCATGGGCGGATTTAGTGGCGAGGAGCAGAAAAAAAATAAAAAAATAAAAAAATTGTGAATATCATGTCACAATAAAGGTTAACACTATGGACAGGCACGTAATTTCTACTTTGTGGCGTTGCTAGTATTTCTGGTGTAAATAGTTTTCAATTAGGTTCCAGTCACATTGGCACATTTGGGGGTATGTTCCCATTGATTCTGCAACTCCCAGACACCACCATTGATAAGTGCACAGCGCCCGGGCAGAGCGTGCCTAAAAATGTTTTCTTTTCGTTTCTAAGTTAGTAGTTGACTAGGGTTTCTAGTTTCTATCCACTTAGCCGTGAACAGCTTATATCCTACTTTGTTTGGAATAAAAACCGGAAACCTAAGTAACTCGACGAAATTTTTAGCCGGATCAAACTCGGTCTTTTCAAAGGGTAAACCCAACGTCTGGGAAGTATCAAACATGGACTCAGTAAACTCCAGTGTCCCATTGCAGAGCGACTATTGAAGTCTTTCCACTTGTAAAAAGAATTCTTTCATATTCTACTTGGAGAATAAACAAAAACTACTAATTTGTTTTAAATTGGAATATAATACGTTGATATAGTCTGGTGGCGTCAAGGAACTCTTACTTCATGAGACGGAGGGTCACTGGGTCGTGGTGCTATCGCCATGACGGCTGTGAGGGAAATACGTTGTTCACAGTATTAGGTTTAGTTTTACTAAGAAGGGTTTAAACATCATTTATAGTAGTTAATGTTTTTATTCAGGAATCAGTTACAGTGGTTCTATTTTCCAATCGAAAACCAAGAAATTACGGTTTCAAAAAATCAAGTAAACATGATACGATAGGGGCAATTTTCATTACACGAAACTAACTTTTCAGCTCACTCACTGTGAATCATGAACTGGGCGTTCCCAAATCACAAGAAAGACGTTTTGTCGAACTTTACTCTCTAAATGTCACATTGCGAATTTATTGTCGATTATCTTAGATGTTAAGGATAACATAAGCTGTAAACCCCGGTCCTCGATTTCGACGCTAGCGTAAGAGTAAGAATAGGGCTTTATGCTCTAGTGGGGACGGCCACGACAGAATTAAGTATAAGCCTTCTTCTTAAAACAGTCTGGCCAATCTATACAGTTGTGCCAAGTCTCTCGAGTCCCTAAAGATCTTAACTTGTCACTTGTTGGGATGATCGGAAACAGATTCTTGAACTTTTCGACTTTCTTATGTTTCTCTTCTCTACCGCAGTCAATTTTTTCGTTTAACCTTTTCGTGCTCGAGGCACGTCCGAGATTCGAACCGACGAGATAGGATCCTGGGAAAGTCCTGGAAAAGTCCCGCCATAGTGATGACGTAGTGACACAAAGCAGGTGTTTTCGCGCGTAAGCAACAACCAATCAGTTAAGACTTTTCACTAGCATGCAAAAATCGACCATTTCATTTCCTAATTTTTTATAATTGGCCATTTATGTATTTTTTTCCTAACTCGTAAATACAGAACATACATAATTCATTTGGATGCTTGATTAGAAATAAAACGCAAACTGCGATGATTATTGCAATAAAACGCCTGTTGGAAAAAAGTTAATTTACTTGACGTTTCGTATGTTTCGACACACATCTTCAGAAGTGACTGTGTGTAATAGAAGTAACAATTAAATTCAAACTTAAAAAAGTAATAACTATGATAGAAGGTAAGAAAAATTTGTTTATAAAAGATGCAAACTGCTCATGATCGCTTCAAAATGTTCAGTTTTTCTGTCATGCAATCTACGTTTTGTTTTTCCAATATAGAATCCTGGCAGTCCCAACAACTAGCATTATACACAACTTTTGACAGTTGGGAGCGGCTGGTCATATCTTTGTAGGGAAATAGCCCTAAGGCTAATGCAGCCATAAAATTGATTAGTCCAGATCTTCGGCTGTTTGGAAATAATTTTGCTTTGTACCCCTAAATGAGGTAGAACTAAGATTAATTCCTTTTTGGGGACTGTGGTTGTTGGATGGTCAAAGAAAAGGTGTTCGGTTTGCTGGGTAATGAAATCTGCACTCCTACGTTGGATATATCGGCCGACAGGTGTGGACGTTAATTGTGATAGCAAGCTCGGAAAGCTTAGTAACAAATATACCAAAGTATTAGCCTAGCAAAGGTAAGGGAGAACCGCCCGCTAATGTAGAAAATAGAGAAAATGGAGTGCGGAGGGAGGAAAAATTCCCTTCACTTGCTGAGAATGCTAGGCAAAAGAGAACGTGGACCACATTTAGCGATATCTATATCCCGGACGACAGAAACTCCCCAACCAGTACTGGGTCTAGTTACGTCACAAGCTACATGAAATCATGTATTTTGGTAAAATGTTCCCCTTTTTGGCAATTTGTCGTTTTAACTCCCGGCTTTATGTTTATTTTTGCTGTTTATCTCTTGTTTTTTGTCAGTGTATTCCTATGCATGCCTTAGAAGAATTTTCTAGGAGGTCCTCTTCACTCTGAAAGTAATGTTGTACATCGATCAGACAAATTGACTCAAAATTTCTTGCCTATTCTCCTTTAAATGGCTTTATAAGTGGTTTGGTAGATGTTGAAATTGCGATTCACCCGCAATGTCGGTAAGTAAAAGAAGATTGTGTCTCGCCACTTCAAAGGTCGTTTAATATTCTCCGCTTTTGTGGAAGTTGTTTAATATCGTGAAAATCATTCGAGTTATTCTTGTGAGGTAGATATTGTCGCTCTAGAATGGACAATTAAACAAACAACGCTCAATATTGTCTACTATAAAAAAATGATTAATATCGACATGATTAGAAACAATGAATTATATATTGAAACCATAACTGTGATTTCTATTTCAATGTATTCTTTCAATTTCTTAGCTTCACGCACTCCCGCTACACTATAGCCCTGCGTTGGTCAAACAATTTTCCACTTCAAGAAACTCCTTTCTACGCTTCGAAAAAGTGACCATTATTTCATACGTGCTTTGTTACTTTGTTTCGCTCATTATCTTCGAACAATATTTCAATATCTGACACTTAAAACAACGGGACTCATTCGGCGATATTCATTGCACGTAGCATCTTAGTGACATAGAATTTACACCGGTGAGAATATTCACAGTTGACAACAACAAAAACAACAATAACAATAACGACAACAAATTCTCTGTATACGCGGATGAAATAATACGGATGAAATATCAGATACAATGAGAATTCAAGAAACTGATTTACATGATCTGTGGGGTCCTTCTACTTTAAGTTCCTCGTGAAATTGTTCCAGATGGAGGTGCCATTATAACTACGATTTGTCAAACAAGACTTAATCATTCATATCACAAACTATTCACTTTTTTCTCTTGATTTAAACCGAATTGTGCCATTTTAACTGAACAGCAACTTGATTTTGACCTAATTACCAACATGAAGCGCTGTTTCGTCCACTTAAACTGAAAATGGAAAACGCACTCTCTCATTTCGTATGCTAGTGATATAGAGCCCCCGACGAGTGTCACAGAGATAAACTTTGACCCAATCACCCTGAGGCCTTCAGACATTTTGCAGAAAACAGCCAATATAATCCAGATCTCTCTCCGTCAAGCGGTTAAACGGAGTGAGGTTTAGGTACGAGATTAGTGATATTAATCAAGTTCTTGTAGTTTATCAGGTACTCGTGAAAATCGTTATAAGCGCAACCAGTAATTAATAAAATTCGGTTTTCCTTCAAAATCTTCACGGAGGGGTAAAGCCGTTGAATCCATAGGTGGTAAAGAAAATATAAAACAACAGGTGTAACGAGACCGTTAAGTTGACTCGTAATACCCTGGGAACGAGGTTGGTTAGTCGGGTAGCAGTAGAATAAGGTCGTTGCGTAACAAACTCATCGTAAGTAATTTTCGCGTCATGTTCTTTTCGCGTCATGTTCTTTTCGCGTAATGTACGGCGCGATTATCTCTAGCCAGTCGTCAGAATTTGCGCATCGCTCGGTTCGCCATTTTCTTGGATCGGAGAAATATCTTTTCTATGAATTATTCTATGTAAAATGTCTGGAATTTGGAGTCCTAAAGAGTACAATATTCTAGTCCTCCCGAGTATCTGCGGTCTAAACAAAATACATTATGGAATTTGTATAAGAAAGTTGTGCATTGTTTGTTTGTTAAATAATTAGCATTATAATGCAATGAAAGAAACTCGAGCGAAAGTCAAACAACGCGCCGGAAAGTCAGTATGGATGTTTCCGTTCCATTTTACGCTCTTAACAACTGCAGTATTCACTAATGTAGCAGAATTTTTTCTCAGTGGCAGCGAGTTTGAACCGCTGTATTTACTCTACCGATAAACTTTGTTGTCACATCCGTGTACAGGAACGACGCCGAGATACCTATTAAACCATATTAACTATGCTTAAACAGTTGTTGCCAAGTTGAATTAAAAATTTCTGTACATTTGATTGAAATAGCGCTTGTATTCAATGCCGTTATGACGGACTTCTTAAAAAAATTGGAACATTTTGATATATATTGAGCGGCACTAAGACATAAGCAGAAAGATAAGCAGAAAGATATATAATCCATGGTCCCTTACAGCCATCAAATAAGCCAAATTGGGTGTTAAGGGTCGATCGCCGAGATAGTTTGTGGTGAGCGTGGATCGAGGGAATTGAATTTGACACTTAAGAATGAGAGAAAGTTCTCGTCAGATTTGACTGCTGAGCAGGCTTTGCGATAGGTGTGACATTACCGGTGTTATAAATCTATACCGGACTCAACTTATTTGCCGCGGTTTTCCCGTTCTTATTCATTTAATGTAATTACTAATGGGTTAATGTTCATTGTTAAGCTCCAGTCGGCGAAAGCGGTACAAATATTGACTTCTTATCGGATCGTTCACTCGTACGAAAATTGCATATTTACTGACCAGCAGCCAGCCAGTCGAGAAACCTTCTTCTTATTCCTGGCCAGCATGCTCTTAATGTCTGATTATCGCCTTACCTCTGAGTCCCATTCGTCGACGTCTTCATCCTGAACCGACGATGTCCTCGTAGAATAATTGTCAGCCGAAGCCTTCCTTGTGAAATTGTCGTAGCTCCGTGTCCTTACCGAGTTCTGGCTGCTTATACGTCTCTGGCCGAAACCATGTTCTGCGCTCCGTGACATCGTGTCCTCGTCTGCGTCTAAGTTCTCCCAGCTTTGAATCTTTGTGGCTAACGTACCACGTCCAGCAGGATTAACTGGATTCCAGCTATCAACATACGACACCCGCGCTTTGGCGCGGTCAAAATCCCCCGTGTCCACATTCCTGAGGCTTTTTGATCTGGATATGGATCCAGTCTCCACTCGTTCATTCAACTGCTTTAGGCTCTGGGACCGACCACGGAAACTCGAAAATCCCTCTTCGTCCTGTTCGTCATCGGAGCCATATACTCGGGTGACCTTGACTCCGTTTGTTTGCCCAGTTAAGTTTTGATTCTGATCGAGCAGATTGTCATCCGAAGCGGCCAGGTATCTATAGGAGGTCATGCTAGAAAAGAAAGAGAGCAACGTTGTTAATCAGAGGCAGTCCTTGGTCAAGGTTTCGTTCTCCGATCTTCAGCTGATATTGGAGAATTGATTTAAAACTATCTTTTTTTAAGTTAGAGATACACAAGATTGACCCCCCAGTCTTAAGGGCGTCTTCTTTAGCTTCTTCTCCCAGTCCCTGTCCTCTCTTGACAGAATATTTTATGATTTCACAAAGAATACCAACGCTTCCAATACAGTTGAAAAAGACGTTGAAAATAGATGGCGTTTAGTCTTGGAAACTAGACGATGACAGTGCCGTTTTCATAATGTGAGTTCTTTTATCCCTTTGTAGAAGGGGCAACTGTACCTAGCCATTTGAGTGCTAACAAGTTGTTAAGTCTTAACAAAAATGACAAAAACCGTGACTGGCTATTTTTTTTAACAACTTTTAACAGCAGTTTGTCACAATAGTGTTTCACATAATAAGTACCAGACTTTGGTCTCGCGAGTTCTTGTTCCAAGACATGGCGTTGATTTGCGAGGTGATCGTTGCTTGCAGAGGGCAAAAGCCTCCTCAGAAGCTTCTCGTTTCGAACGCGCGCGAGGAGCACGCGCCCACGATGCACGCGCGCACTTGCCGCGCGCACTGGTTTAAGCAAAAGTTCTACAGAAATGATCGTGGATGGTATGGAAAAATCGTTCTCGAATGTTAGGAATGTTGGAACCATTTGAGAATGATGATCTCCTCTGACATAATGGGGTAAACACATTTCAGTGTTCTAATATAAAATGGTATGTGACCATGCAGTCAACGATTTGCAAATCATTTGACTGATGATTCATGGTGTGTAAAAAAATAGATGACAAAATAAATGACGATGACGTTATTTTAAGTTTCTGAGAACTTACAACTATTGTTCAGTGGCTAAAAATATATTTTTTCATTAAATATCTTGTGATCTAGCTCGGTCAATTTTTTCATTAATTTTCAAAATCAAACCTAGTATGTTAAAAAATATTCTTTGAATTCAAATTTGTCATCGCTAGATTAAGAAAACTAGAGAATTCATTAATCAAAAGGGGCTCGATGTTTTATCGTAACTGAGTTGCCTCGTTGACGGCATGTTACACTTTCACAAAAATCAGTGGCGAGCTTAGGCCAATTAATGTAATTCTCAATAGATAATGTAAGAAAATATATAGCTTTGAAAAATGATTCTCACTCGATCAGAGGTTGATTCCTTGTTGAATACATGTACTAATTTTATCGCAAAAGAGTACTGCGATGTCTAGATGTAAAGAACTCTGATTCTGAAAAAGATAAAAAATCATCGATCGTGAATGAATGAATGAACACTTCGAAAACCTTTCAATTAAGCTAAAAATATCAATTCTTTTTGCTGATAGCCATACAATTTCTTTAGTGTCAGTTCTGAGAATTTGGTATTACATCCAGATAATATCCTCTTGTTACTGACTTTCTTTCTTGTCATCTGTCTGCTCGTTGCTCTTGTTAACATTCTAAAGATAAATTCCAGGTTGATCATTAAAAATTTGTAAACCATTATAGCGCCCTTCATTCAAAACTTTGACAATACTTACACACATATATAATTTGTGAAATGTGGCAGCTAACAAAATTTGTACTCGGCATAACAGACATCCACAGCTAACAACTAAGAGTTTTAAATTGTAAGTGCTATCACATACTTCTGTTAGAACCAGACTCTCACTCATTTCAATGAATATTCGAACATTTTGGAATACAACTTGACTAAATTACTCCTCCCTTTCGAGACTTGAATATACTTCTTACGGTAGCATTACATCAGTCTTCAGTATATTTTTTTGATAAAAGAGCCATCTCTTCTTTGTTATTTTCGTTGTTGCAGAGGATTTGTAACCGATCAAACAGAACACGCATCATCTTTTAAATAAAAAGCATGATTGCAGATTGCAGATTGCAAAAGCATGTTTTACACTGTAATATTAAACCAGAACCGTAATATTTACTTTTGCCGCGCCAGCTTAATAACTGACAGGCTTTCAACGTAACAGGTGAAATTTCAATATAACCCTAAGTATGCAAAACTACCTGACGCTAAACAGCGACTCTCCCAAGCTAAAATGATACAGCAATTTCGTATAAATTCCTGTAGATAAGACTTTGATAGAAAATAAACATCCTCTGTAAATCAAGAAATGGTATCCAGCTATACGCCGTTTCATCAAATACAAGAGAGAGTTGTTACTAGGGCGAATAACCGAGGTTTTAAACATGTGAAAAAAAAATGCGTACTTACGTTTAAAAGCTATTTCTCGTTTATGGCGATATCTAAACATCACTAACGCCCAGCGTACTCCAATAAGCTAGAAAGAAGTACGAACACGAACGCGTATTGCATTTAAAAGGCAACTAAAACAAACCTATTTTGGTGAATGACAGATGAAATACGTAAGTGCGACAGCTCAACGCATTCGTGACACTGTAAAATAAGGAAAACTCTAGAATGTTAGTGTCAGTGCTGGATAATTACTAAAACACGCGTCTCGTAACAAACAAGATTTGTTGAGCTTGGCTGTAATTGGTTGATTTCGGTAACCACCCGTTAAGTAGCAAACGTTGACGCACTGGCAAGAAATATTAACGCTTATTGCTGGCCAAGAAAGACCGTATTTACTGACGTTTTGTCTTGTACATGGAATCCTGCTGCACTAACGTTCTACCAGGATATATTTGTTGCCACTTGTTCTTTAGCATTGATAAGAGTTTTTCCCCGGCCTCGGTTGCAACTTTAAAGACTCGAAAAATTTTGAGATTCGGAAGATAACGTGGTAGGGTGGAGTTGAGGATCGGTAATTTTAGAGGAAGAGGTTTTTTTAATTTAGCATTAAAAAAACATTTTTCCTAACTATAGTGATTATATCAAATCTATACCTATTCTTTTGGAAATGTCTTTCCTCCACCGTCAAATACAAGAATTATGTCAAGGAAACGACTAAGAGAGTAACGGTTACACCTGTTAAAATTTTAAAAGTTTCGCCGGAAAAACAAAAAGCGCCTCAAAAAACGGCTGCTAGTATACAGAAATCGTTATTGAAAATAGAAGTCTGAGTTCTCCCTATAAAGATCACTTTTGGCTAGGCTTATTGGTAGACCGATAATTGCCGGCAAAACATGAAGTAAAACAAAAACAATTGCGCTTTTTCGGAGTATCCAGCAGTGAATTCTGCTCTTATGCTTGGTACAAATCTCACGGGAAAAAAGATTATTTCACTTTTAATATTTTTTATGCAAGATTTATAATGATAAGATCAGCCACGCTCTTATCGATGCTGTAAAAACAAAATGGAATACAATCTGTAGCTTTTTTTGGCCGCGCGAAAGACGTCTCTCGTTTAGATTCCAAGGCAAAGCCTAGCTCAACTAATACATATTATGTTATTTGCCGGCCGGGAGGTCCGTATTGGGAAAAACTGTGCCCGAGGTCTCGACCGACCTAGGCCGGCAAATAACGTTTTTTCTTTGGGAAATTACTTAATAAGAAATATTTGTGTTGATTTTTTACTGAAGCAGTTTAACACAGTGCGCGTGCGTTTGACGTTTCGGTCAAGCAAACCCGTGTTGTTTACAGAAGTATTTAAAAGAAGAGATTCAGTTTGCGGTGATTTTACAACGGAGCAATGAAGGATTTACATTTCATGGAGATTTTTAGTGTAACAAAAAGCTGCTAAAATAGCCGCAATGTCGGAAAACTCGGAGCGGCCCGTACGCGGGGTCCGCGGATGGGAAAATCCGGACCGCTGGAGCGCGGATTTAACCAATCAGATTCAAGGATTTAGGATTCCAGACTGCTGAGATGCTTCAAAAAAAAAAAAAGCTCGGATATTTTTCCATGGACAGTGCTACTAAAATGCTTTGACATTTGAAGAAACGTTTCCGAAAATTCGTGTAGCCGGGAAGATGAAGTGCTCGTAAAACTTTGATTGACTGGCAAGAAGGTTTGAAACAAGGATCTTTGCCAATCAAGACTTCAACAGAACTTCAACTGAGGATTGCTGTGTTCTAAACTGTGCACACATGAGAAGATAGTATTTCCAGACCGTTTTTAGCTTGTCGACCCTTGCGTCCCGCTTTGCGTTCCTCAGAGGGAACACAGTGGGTGTGGGGGTGGGGGGGGAAACTTATTTTCGTATTAGTGTCTCTTTCACCATAACAATTACAATTTTCTGCACTCTGGTTGGTGCAAAAACGGCTCTATATTACATTAATTAATCTGCAAAGTTGTAATCGGACAGTGTAATCGAACAGTTGGCTGTAATCTGACAGTTACATGAAACAAACAAATTAAGTCCTCTCAATTAAATTCACCAATCACAATGTTGTTTACAATCACTATAGCAACTAATTCAAGTTAGTGACGTTGTAAAACTGAGGAGGTTTATCTCTGGTTACTGTTTCCGAAGAAAATTAACAGCCATTTTTCAAGCTCTGTTTCACCATATTTTTAATTATCATATTTAAAAATGACTTTTAAAAGCTATTTTTGAAATGAAACTTTCACTTTTTTGGCGAATTCTATTGGTATCGTCTGGTGATTAACAAATCAGACTCCGGCTTCGCGGTCGTCCGATTCTGTTAATCACTTGTATGACTACAGACCGAATTGGACTCCCACTCAGTCCTGCTACCATTGTTATAATACTCTGCCTTAAGTTCGTCGATATCACAAGCCAAATATTAACCGTGGGGGATATGCCTGTGCCAAAACTGAAGGGGTGGGTGTGGGAATGACAAAAAATGGAGGGTCTTTGGACTTTTTTTGAGAAACAAAATTTCCCGTTTCCCAAGAAATTGTTTTGCGAGCTCGAAGAAATATTAGCTGGCGGAGAAAAAGTAGAAGAAGGGAATGCAGCGATTCTAGGGTGTAAAAGCAGACGAGAAGAGAAATAGAAAAACCCATGCATTCAGCTTTTTTATATAGGCCGTATACTCTTGAACGCTAGTAGAATTTGTAGTAAATTCACCGTTTACCCCTATCTTCACAAGCCCCGAAACGCAGAGCAACTCATTGGGAATATTAGGGGTGGTCGCACAAGGAAGCTCAGGACAGGAGGGATACCACCTGCTGTTTCAGGAACTGAGTCCACGCCGCCCGTGAAAGAACGCGACCGGACCCATGATCAAGCCGAACGAGCTCGGAAGGTCTTGGGTTTAAAATGCACGATGCGCGCACGTGAAAAGAGCACGTCTGCCAACAAGGAATTGATAACTCTAGAAATTAGAAGACCTACCTTTGCAATTAATTAATTACAAAGTTTTTTACCATAGGCTTTGGGCCCGTAGAATTCTTGTCTAATTAAAAAGTACGAAAGTAAAATAAAACTTTAAACGTCTCAAGCCTAGTTGTAAACAGCACGAGACAGCGCAGAACAAACCGTGACTGAATTTCAATTTAAATTTCAATTACTGAGTAAAATTTGCATTTGTGATAGGTGATTAATGATTCTCCCGCTCACCAATCAACTGTGTGTGTTGAAGCTTTTGTTATCTCAAGTGCCTCATAAAGCGTCAGCGCTTTGCAAGTGATAGATAACTCATAAATGAATACCTAATTTCTACATATTTACAGTCATTATGCTGGTTAAGGATTCATAGAGTTAGACTCCGCAAGTTGGTGTAGCGCCGATCGCGCATATGGCAAGCTTTGTGCGACCGGAAAAAGAATCTGAACACAAACCTCGCTTGTCGAAATGGGAAAAGGCCGATATTCGAACGGAAAGAAGGGCGCGATCGAGTAAACATGAACTCTTACGCGAAAACTTTGCCGACAAACTGAGATGTCCGCTGTGTTTCTGCCTTCCTTGTGTTGTTGTAGTCTTTATTCTTCTTGTTTTGATTGGAATTTACGTTGTTCAGCCGTACATTCAAGGTAAGCTTGACGATATCGTTGATCACTTTGTGTTAAGTGCACGCGTGCGTTGTCATTGTCAAGGTACTCGATTTTAGCACCGTAAACAGTTTCGCAATTTGAAAGGAAATAAGCAAGACATAATGAAAGCTATGTAAACTTAGACTTCGTGTAGACTCTCCAACCATTATTTACCACGGGATTACTGCAGTGTGTTCGCTGACACGAAACCTGCCGAATTACAAGAAACTTCACGCTTCACCTTCCATTAAACTGTACCTGCTGAATCGATTTAACCTTTGTAAGTTTGTTGATAAATTGAGTTTTTGTCCGGGTTCATTTCCGCTGTGAGGAAAAAAGCGTGCTGTTTAGCAGGATATGATCGAAGGCGACGACAAAACAGGGAACATTCAATTAGTTCAGTATAACTATACACTCTCTTGAGAGAGCAACCACTTGAGATTTAATTCACGTTTTTTAAGTAGGAATTCAATTTAAGTGTATCTTTTCAACGAATCTTCTTAGGGAAACTCATAAATTTCTTTCATACGCCATAAAAACTAACTTTGCATAATGTTTCGTAGGGTTTCACCTCCAAATCCTCAAAACGCCTTGAAACTGTAATGCGATATTTTATTAAGTGCTGTTAATCGCTTTGCTTGGGGGCAATATTGAAAATATCAGTTGACAGACAATTCGTAATCCTCTGGCCCAGGAATTAGAAGGGATATAATTATACTAAACCACTCTGCCTGCAGACTCACAAGTCCTTCTTTGCATATGAAACAATGCCTGATTATACGGCGAAGCGTTTTGTAAGTGAGTATACGAAACACCATATATTCACTTGCATTCTTCATCATCTACGGGTATACTACGAACTCACAACGCGACCAGCGCTCAGTTGGCTTGATAGCTCAGTAGGTAGAGTAGTGCACCGGTATCGCCGACGCCACGGGTTCGAATCCCGTTCAGTAAGGCCTGAATTTTGTTCACAATTACTTTAGTTGCGTATCATTGCGATCATCAACCATGTCTTCATTTGAAGAGCTTGTCTGGTAAGATATCAGTGTTGCTTACCACTTTAGTGTTTTTCCAACACAGGAAGAGGCTTACTTTCCACACAGTGCCGAGTAAATCGCATTGAACAGTTAACAGAAGGCTCTTGCAGTCACCGGACACAGAAATATTATCCTTGCATCAAAATATTTGTAAGTAGCTGTTCTGTAGACCGCTAACAAAAAACTTAACATGTTGTAGACAAGCAAACGCGCGTCAATATTGGAGGGGTTGGCTCGCGCGTGCCATGTTATGATGGTAGCCTGGCCTAGACTGGATAAATCTGATTGTTAGTCACGAATGCAGGTTTACTGCTCTGCTAGGCTAAAAGAATAAAGAGGACCGAATCGGGAATCAAATAGGGATCTAGACTGCGAGCAGGCTCTCATGCATTGCGGCAGGAACAAGGTCAGTGAGTAAATTCGTGAGAGACAAGTCAGCGAGCAAAGCCAGTCCCCTCGCAGAAAACGAAAATTTCACTCTGAAACGCATTGAATATTTTTCATCCAACTAGGCCGGAGGAATTTCAAAGCGCAACAAGCACCGGTCATTTTGGATTTGTGGTCAATAAAAAATCATCGTTTTCGTAAAACGTTTTCCGTTCACACGAAAACGAAAACCCAGCGTTTTCAAATTCCTCCGGGTTGAAGAGCGTTTTCGAAAAGCTCCGGTTTCGTGACGGATTAGTGTAAACGCAAGACCTAACCGAAGAAAAAAAGCTACGTTTTTGTGACGGATTAGTGAGGACGAAAAGCCTAATCGAAGGAAAAAACCTCCGTTTTTGAATTCCATCGGCGTATTGCGGACGCGGCATTAGCTGTCTAAAAATCAGTTGGTTTATACGTGCTTTTGGCTGCACTACTTGTAAGATATCACTATGTGGACTTGTTTTGTTTCCGCCCTAAGATATTAGAACAGCTCGGTTTCACCATGATTTAATCTCTGTAGGTGACCTACCATGTTAATCAAACAACAGAGTTTGAAGCAGTTCTCATGGAAAACGAACAAGCTTTGGTCCACTGTGAAAAGGTTAGAAATTAAAATTTGTGTTTAACTAAAAGTCGAGCCTACATCATGGCAGACTTGTTTTATTTCTTAGTAGTCGGAGGTAAATGCTCGTTTTTCTTTGAAAGAAGTTACTAAAGGAATCTCAACGGCAAGATTTTCAGAAAACAACTAAAGTTGCGCTATACTCAAATAACGCGGACTCCATGTTTTTCCAAGTAATTCTCACTTTCCATGACTATAGTGGATATTGACATTAGTTTAAAATTGTTCTACAAATCAGGCTAATATTGTTGAAATACCTATAATCTAACCCATGAAAGCCATACTATAAACCGCCACCACTATTAGGCAACCAGTAACAAAAGCTGATGACATCAGCTTTTCTACTGTTTTAAAGCAGCAACTATCGACTGTAGTTGACATTATCCATTGCGTGTGACAACAAATAATCTTTCTATTTTATCTTTTTTTTAAGTGTTCAGTGACGTTTGGTAACAGTGACCTGTTTGCAAGATTCAGCACGTGCGCTTGGGATTCTGACTTGTCCTCTGCAGACTGTGTTGCAACATACATGCAGTTGTACGGAACGGTAATAAACACTGCGATATGGTAATACTGTACCAGCAGATGAAACACAATGGTGGTCGCGCTATATAGCTCTTCTTGCTATTTAAAAGAGCTTACTCACGGTATTTCGAGTTATTTTGGCGACAAATTTATTGTTAGATTGAAGAAAACCTGGAGGAAGGTTAAGGATGGAGAAGATGAACACGAATTACAAACGTCCTGAGTTGTGAGACGTGATGCTCGCGGGCAGAGACCTATTTAATTTCGTACCCAGATCTCACTCTGCTTGAGATGTAGGTTTCCTTTATCCTTTGCTTTGCGTGGAAGAAAGATAAGGAGTGATTGTACGCAGTTTACTTCCTCTTTGAATGATTTTATTAGCTAGTTGAAAAGACTGAGTGGGTTTGATATTTTCAAATCTGCTGTATAAGAGGCTGGCTTCTAACCTGCTCCGTTTTCCTGTCCGTGCGGAACACGTTTTCTGTTCAATTCGCAAAATAGAGAACTTAAGATTTGTCAATCAATGGTTCACCAATGGGTTCGGCTCCTATCGTATCTTCTTGTCGTAATAGAATAATAGTAAAAAATTATTTGTTTCATTTTCCTTCTGTGATTTTTTTCAGGTGAACAACACATTCTCGTGTTATTACGATCCTGAAAACACGGAAAATGTTGCCCGTATACTTAAGGTAACAGTTCATTCTGGATATATCCAACCTAGCCTCCCCAACATGCAACAAGCTGTTTTATGTTCTCTTTCTGCCCACCCGTGATAGACAAAGAGAAAAAAAAAATCAAAAATGAAAAAGCTAACATAACAAAACAAAAGAACAAGTACAACGTAACGCATCTTTCTCTAGGTCTTACAAGGAGAAAAACCTTGCAAAACTAAATTTAAGTTTCGCTATTCTCTCTCACAACCGTTATTGGAATCGTCACGCAACACACATTAAAGTCTTGCGTGGCACGACCCATGTAACGGCGAGGGAACCGAGTACGTTACTTATTGTTTTTTTTAATCAAACTCAGATCTCAAGAGCTGAAGCAGTCTCTTTGATTCTTCTTCCCCTTTTGTTTGTGGTTCTATGGCTGGCCGCTGTTGCGTTTCTTGTCTACGACAATCATCTCCGAAGGTACATACATAAAAGAATTCACCATCTTTATTCACTAATCATATACTTAATTTACAAAATAGGTATATTCCGTGGTTGGTTCATGTAATGGATGATGGTTAATAGGATTAAATCAAACGTGAATGAGAGTCGATGACAGTTTTACAAGCATTTCCTTCAACTCTCGTCAGCTAGCATCAACGTGCAGTCAAGGCTGACAGTGCAGATCCTGCGAATTGTTGCTTCTGGTGTGCGCGTAACTTGAGATCGATCATTCGCGCAAGTCGCGATCTGGACCGCGAGGAAAGTGGGAACGATTTTCCCATCCTCCTTGCGATTCAGTCGATCGAGGCTGACGACGCGGGCCAGTATTAGAGAGAGTTGAATCGATGTGCAGTCAACAACATTAGGCTTCCGATTTTGATTCTTCAATCAAAGAGCAGCGCAACAACTCTCGAGTGTTCCGAAAACGCCACGATCAGTTGCTCAGCAACTTCGATGTTACTGTTCCCATAATTGATTGTTATTTACATCTTAACCGCACGTAAGGAAGCCATTTATGTCCATCCAATCTCACTTTCCTAGCCAATCACAATGCGAGTTTTTATGACTATGTTGTGACATTATGCAATTTCTATCCTTGCTTACAGTCTGATAGACGTGCAGATCATTCAAGAGAACGCTAAAGCTAACAAATATAGGGCGAGGAACGGAAAACCACCGCAGGGCAAAGTAAATGGAGGAATCGATCTGGACACATCTACAGTGGAAAGCGTCGATTCTACTGCGGTCAGCGCTAGCACAACACCACGCACGCGCAGGAGGAGAAAGAAAAAAATGCCTTGCTCAAAACAACACTATCAATTTAACTACCTCGATGAAGGGATTCTATTGGAGGATAAACCCCTGTCCAATACACAGGACCACACTTATAGCTACAGTTTTGTTACTGTGGACACTTCACCTGTTTGTACATGCCATCACAATGGCTTCTTAGAGGCAGGCTTCGATCTTTTGCCGCAAAGGGATTATCTTACGCCTGTTTTCAGAACACAAAGTCGTACGCCGCGTTCTTCTAACCAAAAGGGAGTTGTATATTTACCCGAGTCGTTTGTATAGATGCTTGGAGCCACTATCGCCGCATGAAGGTGTTTTGTTTACAGTTCTGGTTGTAGGCCTGGAGACAGAGTTGTTGTTCCCATAAAATTTATGATTAATTAACTCTGACAAGCAACACTGCATCTACCAGAGACTTCCCAACTTCCCGTCTTGCAAGACTCCAGTTTACCATGGTTTACATGGGCGGGTTTTTACCATTCCTTCCATAGGTAGCACAGAATGTTTTCCCCTTAGTCGAAGATTTTCAATAGGTGAAGTTCAGAGATAATTATATCGACGGAAGAACTATTATCATTAAGTTTGTTTCAAAGTGACGCACGATAGCGATGCAAAAAGGGCTATTTGAAGCTATTTTTGATGTAATAAACAAATTCTACCATGGCTCCGAGGCTTTAGGTAATGAAAAAGATACTATTTCGAGACTATTTCCACCAAGGATTCTTTGCTCGAGGCTATCCCTCGCCGATTTCCATTTTCCGCCCCATCAGTGTCCTTACGAATTTCAGGGGACCGGAGGGTAGGGAACAGGGTATGCACTCTATACACGCCCCTTTCTTGATTGACGACAGAGCCATGTTGTAATTTAGCCAAGCCAGCTGTTGTTTAATTCGAAATCCTTCATCACTATAGTCATAAATAGAACTCATGACCTTATGTACAACGTTTGAATAACTTGACTGCATGCTGCAATTACAAATAAAAGACTGCAAAGTCGCGACTCCAAAGGAGATCTTAAACAGTTCTATGCACTAGGAAATATGTGAATTACAAAACTTTATACCTCTGTTTGGAACAAGAGGGTTTTTACAGTAATGACAAAACAAATTAAACGTGAAAATGGAATATCTGGAAACTAAGATATTCTTAACTAGCTGATACAAAACAATACTGACAAATTTACAGAAGATTTTATAACTTTTGTCGATATTCAGTTTCATAAAAGCTTTAATTCAGAATAATTACAAGAATAAATCTTCATATAGACTTGTACAAAATAAAAAAGGGCGGCTCGCAAGGAGAAACAAAAGAAGATGAAAGGAAAGTGGGAAGACGGTAATGAAAAGCACATGGATTGGCTTTGTAAAGAAACTAGAAAGTAGGAAAATACATTGGCACAAATAAATTACATAGCATGTACAAAGTATTTCAACGATGCTAATGGGAACATCCCTCATATAACGTCCAGCAACAGAGGAAGACAAAAAAAAATATAACCCAATATGTGTTTCAAAACCCTGTTATTCCTCTGTAGTATAAAACGTTCTGTTTAACTTCACTGAACAACTAATATCAAATAAAATGGGGGAACCAACTAATTTCCATTTATACACACTAGTGATAATAATGTGCTGCAAATTCTTTTGTAAATAGAAATCTGCCTTCTAAATTCGAAAGGTTTGATAATTCGTCGCGATTCAGCCCTCTCAACAATTCAACATCTCAGTCCGTAGAATACAAAGTGAAGGCTATTAACTACAAGAAACCGCATTCGTTAACTCCAAAGACCACGGGCTCGCCCACCGGGCTGGAGTTCAATGAGATCGAGAGCGTAGGCCACAATGAATACTAGAAATGTCACTATGCCAGCCATAAGGTATGTCCACTGAAAAAGACAAAAAGTAACAATTTAAAACACATATCACAGTTCACCCCAACCTCTATAAAACCTGCATTTTTATTCATTCTTGCTAATCTGCATCTATTTGGATTTCAGTATTCTTTCTCTATTTTTTCGTTTTGCCAATTATAAAGAACCTTGAACACCGTTCAGGTCGGCCAAGTATTAATGCCAAAAGGAAAGCCAGAAGACCCAAAAAGACGATAAGAAAGGCGATTGGAATCCAGTGGCGGGACCCGTGGTTTTGAATTTCCGGTCCAGGAGGCCTCTTTCTCGAAAGTCCCGGTAGTTACCGGTCCCTATAAGCTGTTTTTCGTTTGCCGTGTTTACATTCAAGGGCGAGATATTAATATTATTGAAATTCAAATAATAAAATATCGGGAAACGACACAAAGAATTGGTTTTTGAGCTAAAACTCGCACTACTATTCCTTAAGTTAAGACCTTAAAATACGGCTTCGGGTTCGTTAAGTTACTGCGACATTTGAGAAAGGTTCCCTTGCGTCGAGAGATTTTGCCACGTGACATCTTCACGTACCAAATCTTCAGACCACCAAGTTAGCTGTTCTTCAATGCTCATCCAGGTTACATGGGATATAATAATAAAAGACAGATAATAGATAACTCACCAGTTGGGAATTAGCGTCATTAAGTTGTTGCATATTCTTTTGTGCTTCCTCTCGACTTTTCTTTAGTTCTACTTCGGTTTTCTGAAGTCGCTCTTCAAGCGCACAAGCCTGAAGAAAAGAAACGACAATGACATTAGAAACAAGAGACGGGGACATGTATTAAACACCTAGATGATATACAACCATAAAAGTCAGTTTTCTAGTTTGTCCAGTTATAGTACGAAATCTCTGGTTACCATGCATTAATAAAAGAGCGGTTTTTACTGGCTATGGTAAGTGACGAAGTATGAAAAGTTTTAAATCTTATTAAGTAACTCGCTTTGACTACCCCAAAAAGGGCCAGGGGATAATAAAAAGCCCTTTCACCAACAAATCAGCCAACCAGGAATAGAGAGTCTCTAGAGAATTGGCTTACGCACGTTTTCCGCGCTTGGCTGCCGATGCATGTTTCCCGGATTTCACCTGTTGCATGCCTTTCTGTGCTAAGACCCAGTTACATCATTTCCCGTGCTCTGCGCTGGTTGCCTGTTATTGTTTTCAATTGATAGCTTGGTTGGTACAAGTTTTTTATTGGTTTCCTTGCGTTTGTTCTGATTGGCCAGGATGTGATTACTTTAAAATAGGTTAAGCGACATTCATCAGGAAACACCAAACATCGTGAATTTGCACCAATTTACAAAGACATGTTTACAACACACCTTAGTTACCTGATCTTCCGTGAGCTTTTTCTCGGTGATCTCCCTTTCGATCTTGCCTTGCAGAGTTGTCTGTACCAAAAAAGCAACAACAGAATCTAGTGAGAGGGATGTCCTACCTGTGTTAAACTGATGACACATAACCTAAAATGTGAAACAAATACAACTTAATACTTGCTTTAGCGCCTTCACCAACCTGTTGTCGCATGATTTTTTCACTCAAAAATTTGCTCTGGTTTTCGATCTCACGGTAAGTGGCCTGTAGTCGAGATTGGTCGGACGACAAGCGGTTGTTTTCCCTCCGATATCTGAAGGAGAAATTAAAAAAGATACGTGAAATGAATAGTAAACTCAACCTTGAGTCTTGTTCATTCAAAATACAGGATCTAGAAAAGTGGAAAAAGCCGCAGTGCTCACTTTTTCAGCTCGCTTTCCAGTGTCTGTATTCTCTGTTTTAGGACTCGATTATCTTCCGTGACTGCACTCAACTCCACTGCAACAAACAAACAAAAGAATCCCCTCAAAATCATCTTCCATGCCATTTAATAAGAATGCTTCAGAATCTTTTTAACCAGACTCCTACAAACGACGACATCGGGGACAGACACTAAACTTAATGCGACATGTTCTGCGTTACATGTAACATCTTCATACTGTGTGCAGACTGACAGCGATTCGCTGTGTTGTAGAAGCCTTGTTTGTGTCAAAGAGGAAGAGAAAGAATGTAAAAGCGATTGCGTGTAATGAGAGGACACTAATGAGGCACCGATGCCTCTAAACGGAAAGACTTTCGAATTTCCGGTGAAAATATTCATTGAGTGCTTTATTTGGACTCCGAGGGGAAACAAAAGGGGGGGGGGGAGACTTGAGAATAGGGTAGACAAGGAGGGGCAAGTATATATTTTTTCAGAGAGGGGTGTGAGTGTCACAATCACACCCCTCCCTTTGAGAGGAAAACTGTTTGTTTCACATTAAAACGAGTCTTTCTGCCTTTTTCTCTTGAAGTAACTCACGGGTCTCACTCTCACCTTTATTTTTCCCGGCGTCTTTCGCACTCTTGGCCGCCTGTTTCTGCATTTCACGAGCATTGTTCATGGCAGTTTCAGTTGCATGATGTTCACATTTCTTTTCCAAAGCCAGAAGATCTTTTTCTCGTACCAGTTCATTGAGTTCTCCTACAAAAACATTAACTGGTTTAATAAAAGAGTCAAATCAAGTCATCGCGCGGTCACGGAACGTGCGTTAGTTTTTCGTCTGAGTTGTCACGTAAGGCTTTCTTGAACTCATGCAATAGCGCCGCGTGACAACTCAAACTGATAACGAGTGCAAGGGGCACTGAGATCTCTAAGGCTTAGTTCACACCACCGACATAACGACATAGGTACGTTATGTTTGCACTGGGAATTTCCTGACATAATGACATAGTAACAACAGAAAATGAAATGAAAATATCCTGACATAGGAACAAACTGATATTTTCCTTATGTATTTATCAATGTTTACATTACCGACATAGGCGATTATCTCGTTGTCTTTTGTCTTTATGTCCCTAATGTGAACCAGGCCAGACTCTCTTAACTTACTTTTTAAGTGGGCCACAAATTCCTCTTTCTTCCGGGTAGTTTCTTGTTCTTCTAGAAGTTTATCTGCAATAATAGCAAGACAGAGAGGAAATGACTGTATAACAAACGGATCTGAGACGAGAAACTTAAGAATTACAGCAAATGTGCCAAAGAAACGAAGCATAAAAAAAATTAATGCAGTGTTAAACAAGATTAGCACGCAAAATGCTGTTTACGCGAAGCACAACGTGTGAAACAACATAACAGTGACATGGGGCGAAAATATACCTCTCAGATCTAAAATTTGCTGTTTGAAGTCTTTAGTGTAGGACTGGGCATTTTTCAGCTCTTCTGAAATTAGATGAAATATAAACGCTGGTTTAAAATAACAAAAACAAAGCAAAATAATATCGCGTATTTACTAATGTGAGTGAATTTAACGGTTGCCAGGACTAAAAACATGGTTAAGTGTAGTTACAACGAAAAGTTTCAGAAACACTGTTAGGAAGTAAACAAGCGATGTTTGTTAAATGAGTTACACAGTACAAAATAATATGACAGACAAGTGATAAAAAAGAAAAGAAGAAAGATTAGTAATTATTATCGAGTCCCTCCTAACAATTCAAAAGAGAAAAGAACTGTTATATAAATTTAGCGCGTTTGAGTCATAATTCATTACACGTGACTAAGTTGTGTTTGTCATTAGTCAAGTGAAGTTCTTTCTGTGCATCTATACATCTAAAATGTTAAAATATAATAATTATTAATACGCAGACATCTCCAAAAATTTATCAAACTTATAATATTTTAAGTTTAAGCTCACAAAAAAAATATCAGTTAATAACACTCATCAAATACTACACGACTTCAAGATATGCAGACAAATGTATATCGGCCAATTTCCAAAAGTAATCGCTTATTTTTCTTTCGACGATTTGTTGAACAAGGTTATCACCAGACTGTCAAGGAAGGAACCCATAAAGTGTAAATTACCTTGTAATTCGACCACAAGCTCGTTGTTTTCCTTGAGTTCTTGTTGTGTGTCATTCAGTTGTCCTACACAATCAACAACAATAAGCTTTAAAAATCAGAAAGTAAAACTGAAAGCAGATTAACATTCTCTTACTTATCAACAAGTCAGTCAACATCTTTCCAACGTGAAATCCCCAAAGGAATAGTGTTTGAAAATGTTCCACCTGACTTTAAGCATGACTCAGTGTGTTATATTGGAAACAGTTAAAAAGATATATTGGCCCTGATTGTCAAGCTTTGTGAAAACTTCCTACTGATGTAATAAAGAGTAATTATTTACAAACCTTGCACATGTTGTGATTCTTCATGTTCATTGTCGATAATTCTGCCAATTTCGATAAATTCTCCTAAACATTAAAAACAGTACAAATTAAAAATGACATGTAACGAAAAAAACCGAAACTTTCCGACAATATCGCGTAATTTCTGTTACCTTTGATATCTTGTACGTTGTGTAAACTGTCCTGCAATAACTGCCTCGCATTTCGTGGTTGATCTATGACAGGAAACAAGCTTGAATGAGCGGAACTTTGCTGTGTCATTGTTAACCTTTTATCACATTAGCATACAACTTTGCGTAGAGAAGCCATCATATGATATATAAATTGTCTATAAACAGCCACAACTAAAAGAGCTTGTAACACGTAGCAATATTTACGGATATTAGCTTTCATAAAATGTTAAATTCAGAGGCAAGAGTGCTAATCAATCAAATAATGGGCCATGTCACGATATCTAAAGTAATGCAATCTCATGTCACACTATCGTGTCGCGCGTTCCGTAATACCTTTTGTCACGCTACTTCAATTAACTTCTGCAGCGTAAAACAAAAATACGAGGATCTGAAAATAATAGATTACTAAGGTAGATAACTGAACAAAACATGAAACATGGTTGGTTAGGACTGGAATCAATTCAGAAATTACTAGTACACGGTGAGACAAAACTTTCAGAAAAAATTTAAAGAAAAACTAGCTTTTGGTTGCAAGACAAAACTCTATTGACTCACGGAGAGGGCCTTCTTCAAAGCGAGAGTTTTCAGTGCTGCTGGTATTAGCAATTATTTCATCATCATCGTCATCATCATCAGCTACAAAAAACAAACAAAAAGTCAATAATCAAGGAAGGACCTACACTGACAAGTAAATATCAAACAGTAGTTTTAATCTTGTTCAAATATTTTAGAACTAAGCATGCAAGCCCTGCCATTAAACCAAAAAGGTTTTGAGTTCTTCAGTCTGTGTCTTCAAGCTCAAAAACATCACTGCAAGGAAGCTTGAGCACAGCAGTCAATCCACCCTCTTTTCCTCGAGTATTCAAGAGTTTATACTGTTGTGTAAGGTAATTCTCATCACATACCAGACCACCGGATCATCATTAGGTGTCTATCTTCCGCCATGGTCTTCACTTCACAAATCCGATCTAGGAAAGTTAAAAAGTAAGTAAGTAAGTAATATAACTACTAATCTACTAATCTACGCTGGACTTTACCCAACAAAAGTCGGATTTACTTTGTGAAGCATTGATTTCAAGACATTGATAGAGTAGTACCAGAAAGTGTATTATTGTGGATAGGGGTTGGAGAGTCACCAAATAAACTGTATAAAGCACCTGGCTTGCAATAATTATTAGGACTTCAGGTTCAGTCAATCGTAAGAGAGATGGGAGTGAGCCTGAAACTTATCTCAAATATTCTTACTAAACAGGATGTACCTAATGACTACTACTAACAGGATTGATTGTTTTCTTACCATGTAGTCGCCTGACAAGATCCATCTCATCAAAAGCATTCCTGCCATCCAACTTAACCATTGCATGGTCTGTATGATCTTACAACAAAACACACAAAATCAGATCACTTCAGTCATAATGTTCCCTTAAAGTCACGGTTTGTGTCTTAAAAAGTTTAAATGACAACATGATTGATCATCGCAGTTATGCACACAACTTAAGCAGTTGAGAAATTAAAGCCTGAAAAAATTCAGGTCTGAACGGGTTGAAATTGCATTTAGGCCTGAACAGTTAGTGTTTACCAATCATTGTTTAGAAAAAATGAAATACTTTGCAATATTTACTTGTTATGGGCTGCATGGCATCAACATGGTCTCCTTCTTCGACATCACTATCATTTGGAATGGACAACTCATCTATGGCTTGAAGATGATACTCCATCACTTGCTCTGCAACAAAAATAAATACCTACTGTAAGTGTTAACCAACCATAGTGGTACAAGTGTCCAGAATATATAGCAAAGTTTGTGTCAGACCAGTGGTCCATGCAGCTGCATCACTGAATGTGATGCTTGTCCATTGCAGGGTTACCCCCAGCATTAAATTTGCCGGAACCCATTTATACTCCTGGGTGGATAGAGGCACCGTGTGAGAGTCAAGTGTCTTGCCTATGAACACAACACTAGGGCTCAGACCCAGACTGCTTGATCTGAAGCCCAGCTTGCTAAATTTTTGGAACACTGCACTACAACAGTTTACAGCGAGGGACCATTTAACTTCTCAAGTAAGGTGAAATATGAAGTTAAAAATTCAATGCAGTTTTTCAGGTTTGGTAATGTAATACATTATACAAACTTCTGATACATGAGAACTGTTATATATGGCCAAGAGCTAACTCAGATAAATAATAAACCCCTGACTACCTTGAGTATCAGTGCCACTATAACGAGTAAAGTAACCGAAATAAAATTCTGCTGAGTACTAGTTTAGCATGTTCTCTTTCTGTGTACTTCTTCCACCATCTTTTAAATGTGAGGCTTGGCAGCCCAGCATTCAATGTGCTTCAAAAGATAAGGGCTAAAAATTTTGCTCCAGGTCTCTTGTAAAATGGCGACCGGCTCAATGAAAACCTCAGCCAGGTGACTACTTTCTTAGCTCCAACCATGGATCAATATTACATAGGTAGTTTTCTGAAAGCTGGAGTCCTGAGTGATATACTAGTCTGATCAGTGACAGTGACAATGTTTGTGTACAGTAGGTTTTACAAGGGACACAGGGTAAAACTTGTGTTTTACCTTCAAGTGAGTGAATCTTCTCCATGTCCTCCAATGCAGTTTGTTGTGTTTTCTCTAATTTTTCTAACAAAGAAAGAATATTACCTCATGTTCTTCCTTATTTTATAATTGATATATCTGTGTAGCTCACACTAATGTAAAATGCCTTTCTTTGTTTTGGCATGGGCAGAGCCAGACAAGATGATTGTTCTTTCCATGAAGCTAAGATAAGTGAGTATGATAAGAGTTTGTAATTTGATTATCAGTTACATCACACAGGGCACCATGTATTCTAGTTACTCATCTGCAACTATAAATTTTGTAGCTAGTACTCTCATTTTAACCTAAGAATTACTATATTTTTAGGTGAGAAAATAATTATTTACTTCATATCTAATTTCTTCATGTAGTTGATTTTGAAGCTTTTAAAGCTAGTAAATGTAAACTTGTACGTGTATGTAAATACAGTTTTACATGCATGTATACCTTTCAAGAACACCACTTCACTTTGACTTTCTTTCTGTAAACGTTTTGTTTCCTCTATTTGCTCTGTTGAAACATTGAACACAACTGTTTTACATCTAAGGGCTACCTTACTGTGACAAATATTTTACTGACCTGACACATTACATTCTCATTAATTATAACCATTCAATTATTTTTTGAAGTTGACATAGCATATATTCTCTGTTAAATAATCAGGTTAAATCAACTGCTATTACCTAGAAGTGAATTTACGATCTTCTCCTTATCTCCAACTTCACCCTGAAGTTTTTCAAGTTGCACTGTGTATGAAAATGCATTATAATTATGTAAGTACAGTGGAACACTGTTAATCCAGTCACCAAAGAGCCAATATTAATGGAGTGGCTGAATTAAAGGCGTGGTTGTATTAAAGGGGTCCTTTAAATAAGAAAACTACTACTGGGCTTTCATTTGGGCCAGAATAAAGTGGCTGTAAATAAAAAAAAAAACAAATAAATTACAACATATAGAGCGTAGACCACATCAGCCTTAGCTGTTTTTCACGTAGGTCTTCTATCCCAGTCGAACTGAATTTTTATTAACAGAGTGGTGGTAAGGTAGGGCTTCACTGTAACACATGCACTGCAACAGAACATTATATATTAGTATCAGCCAACTAGTGGACTAATGCAAATCCTGCATTTTGATTGGCTATGCTACTAGGGGACTATTAGCATTAGTCATCGAGTAGCGAAATTCTTTCGTTTTATTCCCCCCAAAAAACCTTTATTCAACTTGTATTTTCTAACTTTATTATTGCTTTTGTCTGTCCGACTAGTTGGGTGATACTAAAACAATTAGACCCTTCGACCTCATTGACCCATAGCCCTCGCGGGCTGTGGGTCTAATTGTTAAATATCCTGTAACAATAGCTAACCTTGTAAAATCTTCACATCATCAGTATTGGAGTAATCATTATCCCTTGGTTTCTCTAGCACTGTGGTATTAACTATGTCGATAAATAAAATACAGAAAATATGTTGCTGTCTGTTCTCTTGTTAAGAATTGTCAATCTGTGTTATATCACAAACTGTACATCTATGACGTACATGTACATGTATATGTCACACCAACTGGAGGTCAAACTCCAACAGCCCTGTAAACGTATTTTGCACAAATAAGTTTTCAAACACCTTAAGCTAGAAAACACATGTAACCAAACTTACCGTCAAAGCTGTCTGGAAACCTTTCTACTTCTCTTGTTCCATTAACATCTACAGCTTCAATGACAGATTCTTCTGAAAAAACAACCAAAACAGCAAAAAGATGAAACTATTATCAAACTGTCACACACAAAGAAACCAAGAAAATAAGACAATCACTGTGAGCAAAGGGTGACTAGCACAATTCTATTTTTTGAATTTTATCAGTAAGAGTTTTTTAAATTGTAATTTTCATATCATTTTTTGAACTACATAATTTTCTTTAAAAAATCTGTTTCTTTTATTCATGAATCTTGTTATTAATGTATGTCATAAATCTGTACTGTTTGGTCCAAACATTAAGTGGTACAACAAGATAGAATTGTCAGTTAGTTCTTGCCACTTTTTCCTTGGCAATAATTTTTATTGGGTGCTTTGAATTAAGGCAGGCAACACAACCAGTTATGGGGCATACATGTACCATAGGGAAAGCTGTAACTATAACACACTAGCCATTCTCAAAAAAGCCCCCAACCCACCCCCACCCTAAAATATTCATCAGTTGCAGTACTTCTGTAATTTGAATTTCCTCGAAAAAGTTCCAAAGAAATGTTTCTCAAAGAAACTTCACTTGTTCATCAAGCATGTGAAGGACAGAATATACAAGCCCAACTATTAAAAATACCACTAGCCCTGGGCTGTTAGACACAACTTTCTTTGTGCACTGTGAATATTCTTTTCTTGGATAAAAATGTACAAACTGAAGGATATTTTTAACAACCTACAGTTTCGAGACTAAACAGCTGACAGAGACAAAAAGATTTGAAAGCCACATTAATACCCTAAGAAATTGTGTTTAAATTTCCAAAAACCACCACATATTACCACATTATCATTGGACACTACAATTTGCAGATTCTTTTTATTGTAAAGAAGGATTCTTCTTCCTGTAATTGGTATCACTACGTAATTTTTTTGGTACAATCTTTACAATTAATAAAGTTTTAAGTTATTAGTCATCCGGTCCTATCCCCCACCTGGGGGCAAGGAACTAAGAGAAATTACTATTCACAGATCCAGCCATAACAGAGTTCGCACTATTCAAGTACCTGCTATATACCTGCTCTGTTTACACTATCTGTACTGTAAAATATGCAAATGAACAAAATGAATTTCAGAATTTTCCAATTGATACAACTGATATAATGATATAATTGCACACAAGAGTACAATATTATTTTACTATCACAATTTTTTTTCAGTTCTATCTCAGAAAGGAAATTCATAATTTTTAGAGCGTCAATAATATAGTGCTATTATTATGGTTTACAGATCAATGGCATGTGAGAACATTTAACTTCACTTCTGAGTGGATTTTCATAACTATTAAGTATTCCAATATAGCACAGATTTTAACAATGAAGATACATTGTACAATCGTCCCATTAACTAAATTGTTGATGACTAAGGTAGTACTATGGAGAAATGGTACCAACATGAACAAAAAGATGCACAAAAAGTTACACATGATTTTTTCATCTTTCAATAATACATTGCCAAGCTTCAAATACTGCACAATATGACAACAAATCATATTATTTTCTTAAACTTCAACAGCTGCAGGTCAATAATGAAGACATTTTCATTTCCCAAGGCAAGCGGAAAAAAAAAAAACAGCTGAATTTTCAGCCTACCTGACAAGTAAACAAACCAAAAATAATACATTGTTTCTCTTGCTGGTTCTTGCTGAAAATTAGGGCTCTGTTGCTGATAGCTGAGCTTAAAACCCATGAAGGAATCTGAAGTCTTTAAATCTTTCAATGTTCAATGGTAAATTTAAAATATATGACCTGGCTCTATGCCATACTGTTCAGAAAGCACAGACTGATGTCTGACTAAGAATGTGGTTATGGTAGACTAATAAATGCAGAATTCATGCCAAATGAATGATTTAAAACTGTCAAATGAATGTTTCTCAAGACAAGCCGCCAGGTATGGTACTCAAAAATGTAAACCCTCCTTGATAATAGAAATTATATGATTTTAAGTGGAATGGCAATACGAATTTACATTGATAGTCAAAATGTGACATGAGATAAAAACTTCGCATTGTACTGGCACCAATTGAAAGAACTATGGTACATGCATACGTGGCAATCAGTTGAGGAGAAAACTGCAAAAACTACAGAAAGTTGCCAACTTTTTTCAAGGACTTTTCAAGGACTAAATCTGTTTTAAAAGATCCATGCCAGGAATGTAATTTTACAGGTGATAATTATAATCAACATACAGGGTGTATGCACCTTTCAAATAAACAGGTTTCTACGGCTGAATGTTTTGGCTCCATCTCTACATACACAAGACCATGAAAATAACAAAAATTGCTGCTGGACAATTTGTTTTCTCTCGCATTTGCATTTGCAATTGACTTGCCTTAATATGTTGTTTGTTTCCCAGTGCTTACAAAATGTTTGACATTAGAAAAAAGAAGGTCAAAGTTTATAAAACCAAGTTTGCTTTGGATTCAAGGCCTTTTCAATGACTCTACCTTAAGTTTAATATTGTAACATTTCATATTGTAGAAACTGAATTTATTGAATTTATTGAATTTCCCAAAAATGTACCTTGCAGCTGGATGACGGGGGTTTTGTAGTCATTACTTGGCTGATGAACTTCACCTTTAGTTTTTTCCATGTGAACTAAATGTGGATAAAAAATAACTCGGTAAGAAAATTAAAGACCAACTTAAAATTCTCAGTTCCTTCCCACATCTGTAATCAAGACTAACTCTTTATTTACTAGATTCTTTTCAATCTATAATCAGTCACAATGAACAAACAACCTTTTGGTGCACTCAGTACTCATTACTGTAAGAGATACTTTAAAGCTCTGACCTGCAAAAATTTTTGTTGAGAACATTACCACAAAGACACAAATTTCATTCCTTGATTTTTCAAAACAATGGAAATGAGTGGGAGTAAAACACTAGCAACTTGATTGAGCCACATGCTTGTCAACTAGGATTGTGCAATTCAAGCAGATGTCTGATATTTCCAGACTCCAAAGATAACTTTCTAGAGTCGCTCATTTTCCCAAGTCTTGATTCCCCAGTACCAGCAGTCAGGGATCAAGGTCGTAAAGACACCTTTGCCTGGTCTCAATTTTTTTTTGCAATAATTGACCTCAGAGCTCTCTCTTATGCTGGACAAATTAATTCTTTTAATAAGAGCAACAAGCTCACCTTTCATTGCAGTGACCTGTTCTTTTGTAAAATCACATTCCGCCTGCAAAGATTCTGCCTGTGGTAACAAAAAGGTAAAATCATTTAGTTTAAGGAAAAAGTATGCACATAAACAAAACTTTCACAGTTCTGTATTTTGACAAACTGCATTATTTATACCTCTTACTAACCGAGGGACTGAGTTTTTCCCCTCGAATTTATGGCCCAAGTGCAAAGCAAATGGGCCATAAATCCGAGCGGAAAAAACGATCCGTAACTTACAGTAAGGAGCGAGAAAACGAGGTAAGTGAGATATCTATTACGTCTCTGAGTTCAAAGAGAAGGCGACTAACACAAACTTTTGAATTTAGCGGGCCGTACAGTAGACTACGGCCCGCTAAATTGACCAATCATAGAGCGTGTACTAACTGAGAGATATAATAAGTTATCTTAACATAGTAAACCAACCTTGGCAGCTAAAGCAGCCTCACGAAGCTGTGCTTCTTTAATTCGTATTTCAAATTCTGTTTTCTCTTGAACAGCCTAAGAACCAATAAATAACAAAAATAAGATCGGTTTTAACAAAGTGCTAATTAAAAATAAAATTAATGAACATAGAAACAGAGGAAAATTGACAAATGACAAAGAATGAATGAACAGATAAAGAATGAATTTATTGAGTTTTGACAAGTTTACTGGATGAACTGACCTCATAATCAATAGCCCATTTTCAATGTATTAAAATTCATCTTGACAGTGAGGCTTAGAGGACACAAACAAAGGAAATTGAATGACCATGTTTATTCATTTCTTTTATTTGTGTCCTCTTGGCCTCACTATCAAGCTGAATTTTAATATACCAAAAGGGGCCTGTTGAATTAAACAGTGGGCCTGACTTAATGAGAACTTCTAAATAAATCGGACTGCCTTGCAGAAAGAACCACAGATACTAGCTGATGGATCAAACTTCAAGTCAAATATGGCTATTGGTATTTTTTAAAAAAATTGTAATGGTTACTTTCTCTTTAAATCGAAATGGTTATCTTCATCAATACATTCTGACCTTTTCCATACACTGTAAATACACAGAGATTGTTTGGACAGGAAAACAGTGTTACAAGGATTTACTGTGCAGTGAAACATATTGACACAACTGACCTGCTCTTCAACTGCAGAGTGTCTCCTTTCTGCTTCTTCAACTTGATCGTGAAGACTCTGCATCTCTTGTAGCCTCTATCAAGTTAAGAGATGAAAATGTAAATAAGGATGGTGATAATGATCAAGATTGCATTGTACACAAAACACAAAACAGCTTTTTGCCGACCTAAAAAAAATTGATGATGATGAATATGATGATGATGATGGCGTGCTTTGAATTGCATTTTAGAAAGAAAACCCAAAGCAAATACGCATGCTGATTGGGTTTAAACCATGTTTCTATAACTCAGTAGAATACTAGCATGAGCTGTTGACTTAATGATGGCATGAGCAAAGATAATTTACATTTTGATGATCAAAGTAAACAAGTTGATTTTCTTTTTTGCATCACAGTATTTTCTAAAAGAAATAGAAAACATGTTATCTGTGTTTTTACCGAGCTATAAAAACACTAGTGAAAGTTTGGGGAACTCCAAAGAGCTTTGGAAACACTTGCCTGCAGCTCGTGTCCCAACAGTATTTCTCATTCTCCAAAACTTTCACTTGTGTTTTTATAACTCAATAGAAACATGGTCCATGTTTTCTATTTCTTAATCACTGAATATATGACAAAGATGACTATCAACTGGAATGTTTTGTAGGTAAGTACAGGCTATTCCCAAGTTTTAACCTTTGTTTAATTGTAGTATAGAGCATTACTTATGAAAAGTTAGTATAGACCAGACACGTTGTGGTGATCTTGCTTAAATTTACTACAGAAACAGTCTTCATGAAATTATTGCATTAAAGAAGTTTAGACTTTGCAAAAACATTTTCAATACCTGCTTGTGCTTTTCAGCCAAGTCTTTAAGTTCCTGCTGCGACCTCTCATATAGCGATTTGTAATAAAGACATTCATCTTCTGCATTGTTACAAGATTTCTGTACAGTGTAAAATAGAAAACCAGTCTTACATGTATATATGTACCTCTAAAACTGTTTCAAGGCTTTTAGGTCAAAATACTTATTACTTTACAACATTTAGAGAGGAAGTCACATCAGCCTTAGCAGGTTTCATGCAGGTTCTTTATCTTGGTCGAATCGGAACCCTCAGCAAGAACAAACAACAAACACAGCCCACACCATGCCAGAATCGAACCTGGGCCACATTGGTGGGAAGCGAGCACTCCCACCACTGTGCCATCCCTGCTCCCTGCCAATGTCTTTGGCTAACAGTCCTGTCTGTCTGTAATGTAATTCAGGAACACTAGTTTGAAGAACTTGTTCTCATCTGAGTTACTTACTTCAATTTCAGTTAATTTTTGGATTGCTTCCAGCTTTTCCTGTAGAACCTTTTTCAAAGATTCCTAGAAGAAAAATAAAAAAATATGAAATACATACAATACAACTAATGCTTACGTGTAATTGTTGATAACTCTGAAAACAGTATAACTCAAAGTAAGTCAGTAAGAGGTTCTTATATTATATCCAGCTACAAACTGCAACTAAAGCAATCCTCTCTAAAAAACAAATACCCTGGTTATCAACATCAGTGAAACTATTGCAGAGCTTGAAAACAGTGCCGTCCACTTGTCTTGAACAAGTAACTTTTTTTTTCTCACTTGTCCAATGGGCAAAGGCCCAGGCAATTCTCTACCAACTAAATAAATAAATAAATACTAAACTAAGACTTGCCCTGAGCAAGCAACATTTGAGAGCACTGATTTTTCTTTAGCCCTGTATTAGGGACTAAATTGAAGAAGACTTGACTGGCTAGAACAAGTAAAACTCAGTCAAGTATGTGTACCTTTGCTCGCATTTCATAATGATGTCTTTCCTCCTGGAGAACAAGTACTTCCTTCTTTATATCATCTTCATTTAAATTCTGAAAAAAAAAGACAAAATAATTCATTCAGTCAATTTCTCCATTCCCCGCATAGCTGAATAATTTCTTGGAAGGAATTCTCCTTGTCATTTTAGATACAAATGAGAGGGTGTCAATGGGGTTAACTGCTTAGCGTATAAAGGCCTTTTTTCGCTATCGTAAGCGTATAAAGTACAAAATATTAGCTGACAAGCGTATAAAAGCATGTGATTTTTAAGCGTATATGGAGCAAAGCCGACCAATACAAGTTAGAAATTGATAAAAAAAAAAGATGCAAATGGCCGTTTGGGAGGTATCTTTCACCTGAACTTGTCAAGTCACCAAGTTTCAACAGTGCTAAGAAACCTTGAGCCTGACACACCTGAAAGGGATATTGCTTGCGTTGCTGTAGACTCAGAGGGAACAATTTACTTCACCGACAGGAAGAACAGGCAAATTTAGAAGTGTGATGGGACTGATGGAAGTAATTTGTCCGTGCATGCAGGTAAAGGTCAACAAGGCACGGCAGACGGCAGCGCAATGTTTGCTGAATTTTCACAACCTTATGGTATTTGCTGTGAGGGAAGAACACAGTATGTGACAGATTCGGCAACAGGGTGTGTCAAGCTTGTAACCCCTTTGGACGGTACGGTTGAATTTCTAACACACCTTGGGGACCTATTTCGTAACTTTGGAATTCATTTGCGAGGCCAGACAGGTATGGATTCCACCCTTGTGGATGCGCAAACCTGTCTACAGGGTGTTACAAGGTTCCTCAAAAGATGTGTCTTAGATGTACAATTGCAGATTGGCTCAGAAAGAAACACCAATGGGCCAGAGGGCACAGTAGCCAGCAAGACCATGAAATCT